>ERZ794962.53-NODE-53-length-21782-cov-5.373959_pt1 | contig 21782 bp, 24 predicted proteins | sample MGYA00375739_ERZ794962 | MGnify/ENA primary metagenome ERZ794962 (study PRJEB30138, sample SAMN05968710) | food fermentation metagenome | isolation source: fermented_meat | host: spontaneous_fermented_meat_time_7_first_replicate;spontan... | place: Italy | collected...
GTTAGGGACATTAGTAATACTGAGCTGGTATTTTTCAGCAAAAGTAAAATTAATATTATCATAACCTGTTGATTTAACTGAAATTTGTCTCATCCCATTTTGAGCCAACTGAGCATACAACTTTTCATCGGTTAGAAAAGCTTCCCCTGGATAAAACACAACAGCATCATAATCACGTGTTAATTCAATATTGTTAGAATCAATTGCTACCGACAGTGTTTTGACAGTTATGTTATTGTTTTTAGCCCAATCATTAATGAAGCTTTTTTCTATATCTGCTACATTATAGAAAAGTATTTTCATATGCACTTTCTCCCTACCTCAAAATACCATTTGCTGTTTTATTTTGGCGACTGTTGCGGCTTGCGCAATACGTTTAATACCAGTTTCAATTTCTTCTACCGATGGTAGTGTGAAATTCAACCTAAAATAACGTTCATAACCCTGACCAGCTGCACTCATAATATTTCCAGGAATGACACCTACATGGTGCTGATCTAATGCATCATAGAATGTACTAGGATCAATATCATCGTTGAGCTTAACAGAAATGAAGTAACCACCGTCAGGTACAACAAAAGTCATATTTTGTGTGGCATAGTCCCGTAATGCGCCAACCATTGCATCTGCCTTCACCTTGTATAATTGGCGTAAATAATCAATATGTTCGTTAAAATCATAATCATCCATTAACTGACTGGCAAGATACTGCCAGTACAAGTTAGCAAACGAGTCTGCCACCTGCTTGACCAATACTAATTTATCAAACACTGATTTTGGTGCTAATAAGTAACCTAACCGTGAACCAGGCGCTAAAATTTTTGAAAAAGAACCCGCATAAATCACATTTCCAGTTGTGTCCAACGACTTAATTTTAGGAATTGATTCGATTTCTGAATAAAGTAAATCACCATATGGATCATCTTCATAAATCATAATCTGATGTTTCTGACAAATATCATAAACTTCTTGTCGCTTCTCAAAAGACATTGATGTCCCAATTGGATTTTGAAAAGTTGGAATCAAATAAAGTAGCTTAATATGATGTGCCGTGTCAGCAGCTAATGTTGCTTCTAACGCCCCAGTATCAATGCAACCGCTAACCATATCAAATGGTAATCCCTGTGCGTGACCACCATAAGACTTAATTGAATTGACAGCCCCAATAAATGTTTGTTCTTCGGTGAGTACTGTATCACCCTCATTAACAAATATTTTAAATACCAAATCCATCCCCTGAGTTGATCCAGAGGTAATCAAGACATCATTAGTCACAATATCTAAATCTTGGTATTGATGTAACCGTGCTTTAATTTGCTCTCGGAGTCTTGGAATACCTTCAGTTTCTCCATATTGCATAAATTCGACAGCATGTTGACGATAAATTTTATCAGAAAGTCTGGCTAACTTTTCGATTGGGAAAGCCTCATTACTCGGATAACCATAGGTTAATTTAATATAATCGTCGGCCCTTTGAACATGCTTAGCTTGTTCACGTAAAGGGTTGGGGATCAAACTAGACACACGTGATGCAAACTGATAACGCAATTCTGACATATAGCAAATCTCCTTCTAAATAATCAATCAATGTACAGTAAAACGGTTCAAAAATGATTTGGTACGCGCTTCTTGTGGGGTCTCGAATATCTGTTGTGGGGTGCCTTCTTCAACAATGACCCCATCAGCCATGAAAATAACACGATTACTCACCTCATAAGCAAACTGCATTTCATGTGTCACGACAATCATGGCAACACCAGCGTCTTTGACTGCTTTCATAACTTTAAGCACTTCGCCAACTAATTCTGGATCAAGCGCTGCGGTTGGTTCATCGAATAATAATACTGTCGGATGAACCGCTAAAGCACGGGCAATCCCTATCCGCTGCTTTTGACCACCAGAAAGTTGCGAGGGGTAATAATCACCGTGATCTGGCAAACCAATAACTGCTAGTAACTCTTCTGCACGTGCTGCGGCTTGCTGAGTACTATACCCATGGACAATGACCATCGGCTCCATGATATTTTGTTTTGCTGTTTTATTTAAGAATAAGGCATAATTCTGAAAAACCATGCCCATGCTCCGACGCAACTGTAAAACATCATTTGCACTCGCTTGTCCAAAAATCACTTCGTGATCATTAACCGTAATAGAACCTGAATCCGCTTCTTCTAAAAAATTCAAGCACCGTAGAAAAGTTGTTTTTCCTGAACCTGAAGGTCCTAAAATTGTAACCACTTCTCCCTCCTTGAGGGATAAACTGACGCCTTTAATAACTTCATTGTCGTTAAAACTTTTGTGAACATTTTTGACTTCAATCATGATCAAGACCTCTTTATTTTCTTATCCATACGTAATTCTAGGAAGACAGCGCCACGCTCAATCACAATGGTCATCATCCAATAAATCAGGGCTGCAGCGATATAAGCTTCAAAATACTTATAATTTGAACTGGCAGTTTGTGTAGCTGCCGAAAAAAGTTCAACAACTGATACTAACGATGCAATAGCCGTCCCTTTAATTAAATTAATAAGCATATTAATGATCATGGGTAATGCCACAGGCATCGTCTGGGGTATCAAAACACGACGAATCGTTTGCATTTTAGTCATACCTAGGGAACGCGCAGCGTCAAATTGTACTTGCTTAACTGATTCAAACGCCCCTCGGAATGCTTCACTCAATCCAACTGTAGCCATTAAAGATAAACCAATAATAGCTAAAACACTCATTGGTAAATCACCATATCGTATATGCCAACCAACCGCTTTAGCAAAACGGTTAAAATTTTGAGATGTTATCAAAAAGATAATTAAGAATATTAAGATGAGCGGGACACCCTTCAATATCGTAATCATAATTGATAACAGTTGTGACAACCCAGGTATTTTATAATACCTGACCAGTGCCACAACTAAGCCTAATGCACCACCAATAATCAAGCTGACCACTGCCATGTATATTGTGACTGGTACGTAACGAATAATTTGGCCCATAACTTGAAATATAAATCCAATATCAAAGTTCATCTGAAACCTCCATTAATCCTTAGGTACATAGTCACCCTTAAGCCATTGATTACTTAACTTTTTAAGTGTACCATCTTCTTTCATCTCTGCCATTGCCTTGTTAACAGCCTTAACGAACTTAGGATCTGCTTTTTTATTAAACATTGGGTAAGCATTAGAATGGTTAACTGACTTACCATAAACCAAATTTGTTTTAAATTGACGATTTAATAAATCAATCGAGTATTTAGGTGCAGGGTACACATTAAATTGTTCTGAATTTAATCCTTGTGCGACCTGTTCCATCGTATAAGTACCACGAACAACAGAGTATGCATTAGCATTTTTCTTTAAATAAGCATCAGTTAAAGTCGCTTGGTTAGTTGAATTAGTGACATATAACTTTTTACCCTTAGCATCGGCAAAAGAATCCAATACACCGGTAGATTTTTTAGTAGCTAACAACGTATCCCAAACTGTATAACCAACTGTTCCAAATTTAAAATTCTCCTTACGTTCAGCATTCTGTTCAATCTGATACATAGCAATCGTTGTCTTACCACTTTTTAAATTAGTAATCATTGTTGGAAAATCCGACAATGTCAGCTTAAATTTATACTGTGGCAATTTTTTATCAATTGCTTGAAGTAGTGCAATATCCATACCAGCGGGTTTACCATCTTTATCCAAGTAGGCAAAGGGCTGTCCATCATTTCCAGAACCAACCTTAATTGTTTCTACCTTAGAAGATGATTCACTACTTTGCCCTGTGTTATGTAAAAACATAACGGCAATAATAGCAACAATAACAACCCCTAGGCCAATCCATAATCCCTTACTACTTCGTGTTTTACTTTGCATAATCGTTCTCCTATGATAAATTTCTTCCCAAACATAATTAACGTGTGTCTTGTTTAACTTGTTTTTGGTGTCTCAATAACAGGTATAACAGGGTTAGTAGCTACAATTGGCATCTGACGAGAGGAATAATTACTCCGTTTCTCAATCCAACGAAACAGTCTTTCAAGAATGAAGCTTAAGATGACAAATATAATCATGGCACTTAGGTAAGCTTCCACGGTATGAAATGTTGCTGTCCCCAATGCTTTAGCTTTACCCACAACATCAAGTACGCCAATTGTGAATGCCAGTGATGTATCTTGCAGTAAGGATATGACCATTGTTGCAAAACTAGGCATGGCAATAATCACTGCTTGAGGGAAAATAATTTTAAAATACATTTGCCTCTTGGTATAGCCTGAAGTTAAAGCAGCTTCACGTTGTGTTGCGGGGACACTTTCTAATGCTGCACGAATAATTTCTGATAAAAACGCTGCCATATTTAATCCATAAGTAATAAATAGATATACCAGTGCATTGACACCGTCCGTATCAATACCAACATAACCTAAGAAAAGTGGTAAACCATAGTAAACTAAAAACATTTGTATCAAAATGGGTGTCCCACGAATAAATGAAGTAAAGACTGCCGCTATTTGCTTAAAAACTGGTGTATCTTCCATTCTGACATATGCAATTCCAGCACCAACAATCACACCAATTATTGTTGATACTAGTGTTAGTAGTAGTGTTACCGGCAAAGCCGATAATACATCAGGGAAGTATTGCCAGATAAGGTGTGGTTGAAAAAAATTATTCATAAAACGCCTCCTACTGTTCCGATGAAGATATTATGATAAATGACTAATCAATTCTAATTTTACTAATGATGTTTATATAGCCATTAACCGGTTAAATAACAATACAACAATCAAAACATCAACTAGAGATTAAAAATAATCATACACGTAATAAACTAAATAAACAATATTTTTGTTAAATTTGTTCATATTGCACAATCACAATAGTCGGCACTTGGTCAGCTTTTTAAGAAATAATCACCATCATGATTGCCATGTCAGAACCAGTTAATTACTGTTTTTAGTGTTTCACGTGGAACATCTTGCAAATAAATACTTTCAAAATAAAGAAATAACAAGCTGATATTCTACCAATTTTTTTCAGAATACGGTAAAATATAGAAAAAGATTTGAGTGAGGAAAAGCCATGACAGATCAACTCATGAATCCAACCAACCACATGCTATATGACGGGCTTTTTGGTCTGGAAATTGAAGAACACCGTGTCAACCGCAATAGTCACTCACTCTCTCAACATCCTCATCCAACAACACTTGGTGACCGCAGAACACAACCATACTTCCAAACTGATTTTTCTGAAAGCCAAGAAGAAGTTGTTACTGCACCAAAACCATCGTCAAAAGAGGCGTTGCAACACTTACATGAATTACAGCGTATGCTATCTGACGAGTTATCTGATGATGAGATTATTTGGCCATTATCGATGCCACCACATCTGACATCATCTGATATTAAATTTTTACAAACACATTTTGAACGTTCATGGTATCAACAATATCGCAACAAATTATTTGAACGTTACGGTAACTATCAACATATTCTAACAGGTGTCCACGTTAATTTTTCACCAAGTGAGGATTTGATACAATTCTTTGCTAAACAACATCCCAAACTGCCTTATGCCACAGCTAAAAATTATCTATTTTTCCAAATTGTCCAACAAGTCGCAAATTATCGGTGGCTCATAACCTATTTATTTGGTGCATCACCACTAACCGAAAATAGCAATGATGATATTTCAACACATTACGATAACTGGCATCCCGTTCGTTCCTGGCGTTCAAGCCACCATGGTTTTGCTAATTTACCAGAAATCAACGTTGATTATACGAATTTTGAAACTTATATCCAACAAATTCAACAGTATATTCAGAACGGTGATTTCTATGACCAAAGTGAATTTTATGGGCCAGTACGACTAAAAGGTGCTGATAACCTCTCAGATATTGTCAAAAATGGTGCTGCGTATATTGAATTTAGAATGTTTGATATCGATCCATTCACTCAAGATGGTATTTCACAAACAGCTTTAAGCTTCCTACATTTACTCATCATAGATGCTATTATAAATCCTAATCAATGGCCACATATTGATGGCGGCGCCGCTAATTTTAATCATGTGGTGGCGACACAAACACCTAGCGAGACATTGCCTGAATTTGCACAAGTTTTTGCACAAACACTATTCCTGCGCTTAGAAAAAATTGTAGCTCATGCACCGGAAACACAAAAATCAGATTTTCAAAAGGCTTTATCGTTTGCTAAATCAGCAGTAACTACCCCCGACAAAACGCTTGCTGCTAAACTAGCAACTTTTATCAACAATCGCTCTCTCGTTGATTTTGCTCTCAAACAAGGAAAAGTTCTGTCATCGGAACGTCGTCAAGAATCTATTGATGAGATTTTTGCTAGCATACCTGAACAGCTAAGAAATACTTACATTCAAGCACATAAATTAGGCTTTAAAACAATGCTTGATTTAAAAAGCACTTCATTACATTTAACTTATGGGGATAAAACTTGGACTGTTACCCAACCCGTCGATTTATCCGAATACATTTAATCACCATGGCTTAACCGACTCCTACTGCGGTAGCAAAAAAAGCATTTTCAGATACAATTGTCATCTTGTCTGAAAATGCTTTTTTATGTAAAATTTTGAGCCAATTGGCAAACAATTATGCAACAGTGGCTTGGCGTATATCTAACCATGTTTCATAGGATCCAATTTTAACTTTAATACCGTTAGAAGCAGGATCTACTGCTAATACTTTGTATCTGCCGTTGACTTTAAAATATTCGCCAACAGCTAAAACCTGATTTCCTGATTTAGCACCTGAAGATGTTGTTTCATCTAATGGTACAGCATCAATTAAGTTCAATGTCGTTGATTTACCACCAGATAGGCGGTCGCTCGCCACACTATTTTTTACTGAATTCACCATATTAACTTGGTATACACCAGTAAACTTCACTGTTGTACCCACCTTAATTGTTGTGTTATTTGTGTGTGGTTTCGGTGTCGTATTCGCAGTGACCGCATTGTTCGTGGATAAATCATTAAAATGGATATAACCTGAAACATCTCGCTTATTAATTGTACGTTGGTGATAATTATGATTGTAATTATAATTATATTCCTCAATAACAACGTTGTCCCCTTTGACATCCGCTACCCAAGCCACATGCCCTGCAGCAAACCACGCCACACTTCCAATTTTTGGTGTTGCATTTACCTGATACCCTTTAGCACGAGCTTGTGCACCCCAACTCACTGCGCTACCAAAACCGATTGGCAATTCAAATTTGTTAATTGCATGTAGACGCCAGGCCACAAATGAGACGCATTCACGATTATACATCGTCCAATTATCTACCAATGTATCCGGGGCCGCCTTTTTCAACTGTGCCGGATAGTCATCCCCAATTACTGCCGCATTAACTGTATTCACAGCTAGTCCACTAACTAGGCTAACCGTCAATAAACTTGTTACTAATTTATTCTTCATATCCTAAATCCTTTTGTGTGATAAATCATCATACGTCAAAAGACTAGCATAATCTTATTGTGAAGCACGGCACTATTTTGCTATCGTATATGATTTAATTCACATAGCAGTTTAGCCATATCTCACTGAAAAACACAGTAGTCCCGATTTTAAGATCGGGACTACTGTGTTTTCAATTCATATTGTTTTTTATTTTCAATTAGGTGCGTTGTTTGCCAACAATCCAAGATACAATAACAACTAGTATCACCGCCCCAATAATAGATGGAATCAAAGCCATACCGGCAAGCGATGGCCCCCAAGATCCCAAAAGGCTTTCTCCAAGCCATGAACCAATAAGACCAGCAATAATATTACTAATCCACCCCATTGCTGCACCCCTACTGGTAATTGCGCCAGCAACAGCACCGATAATAGCGCCAACAATTAATGTCCATAATAGTCCCATAATAATTCTCCTTTCAGTAACCTATTACATGAAAAATATTATTACATTTTCATTATATCATTTTCCTCTTTCTTTTTCTAATTGCAGGTCAACCTTGTTAGCTTATTGATCTCATGCCGCAAAATTTATTTAAGTTGCGTTTGTCTTTCCTTGAGGGTAACCGAGTCACCTCCGATAATGATGATATCGACAATATCGACAAACAGACCATGCTCAACGATACCAACCTGATTTTCAAGGTAATCTGCTAAAGTTTGGGGATTGATAATATCTCCTAAATGTAAATCAATAATATAATGACCACTATCTGTTATGATTGGTTGATGATTTTGATCAACTCGGAGTACTGGATTAAAATCATTAGCCTCAAATTTACGTAGTAATCTGCCACTACCATAAGGGATGACTTCTACCGGTAAGGGGAAAGTGCCTAGCGTATCATGTACTTTACTATCATCTACAATCCAAATGTTCTTGTTAGAATTTTTGGCTACAATTTTTTCCATTAACAGTGCCGCACCTCCTCCCTTGATACCATTCATGTAAGTATCAACTTCATCAGCACCATCAATCGTCACATCAATATGATCTACATCATCAATATCAGTAACTTTAATACCTAACTGTTGGCATATTACTGTGGTTTTTTTTGATGTTGTTACTCCCAGAATGTTGATCTTACTTGCCGCAATTGCTTGTAATAAATACAACACAGTTGTGCCAGTTCCTAAACCAACGACCATGCCATCTTCAATATATCTCAGCGCTGCGTTGGCAGCTCGCTTTTTCTTATTATCTTGTACTGTCATTGCGAAACCTCGTAATCTACCAGAGAAACTAGTCCCTGATCAACTTCTGCTCGGTATGGAATAGATGTAATTGCACCAGCTTTACTAACTGCTAAAGCACTTGCCTTAGAGCTACGTCGCAAGACATCACGCAAATTTGACATATCTTCTTGTAAATAGGCTACTAACGTACCAATGAAGGTATCTCCAGCAGCCGTGGTATCAACAACAGCTACTTTAAATATAGGCAACACACCTTTATTTTCTGCGGCATGATAATAGACACCTTTGTCACCTAAAGTGATAATGACATTTTTCAATCCTTTATGACGTAATTCTGGATCAATTGTTTCCTCTATCACCGCAATGTCTGTACTTGGTGTACTACCAACCAAAGCCGCTGCTTCTGATTCATTTGGCACAATAATGTCAGTATAGTTAATCAATTCATCGCTTAAATGACTGGTAACTGGCGCTGGATTTAGAACGGTGATTGCCCCATTGTTTTTAGCAATTTTAAATCCAGCAATAATTGCCTCAGTTGGGACTTCAAGTTGTGCCACAACAATATCTGCAGCTGCAATAGCTTGATTTGCCTGTTTAACATCAGATGCATTTAAATCCAGATTAGCAGCCCCATTAACTAGTATCGTATTATGACCATTTGACTCTAATAAAATAGTAGCCATTCCAGTTGGTTTTTCTTTAGTCACAATGTAATCTGTCACTATGCTTTCTTCCTGAAGTAATGTTTTAAATGAGAGACCATAGTCATCATTACCAACAGCACCAATAAATGTAACGTCAGCGCCTTGCCTTGCAGCGGCAACAGCTTGATTAGCACCTTTACCACCAAAGTTGGTTGTTTGTTCGATAACAGACACTGTTTCGCCTTGTGCCGGTAGTCGCTTGATTTTAGTGACTAAATCTGTATTTAAACTTCCGATGACAACAACTTTATTCATGATCCTAATCCTTTCATAAAACGTTTTACTTAACAACTAAAGTCTACTTGTACTTATCTGCCACAACCAATTCCAACGGTGATTTAATATTAGGAGATACTTTTTTACCTTGAAAATAGTCATAGGTTGCTTGAACAGCCAACTTTCCCATTTCTTTTGGTTTTTGTGCAACAGTTGCTGCCATCTGGCCTCTTCTGACGGCATTAATACCATCTTCTGATCAATCAAAACCAACGATAACAATATCCTCTTGTGATTTCAAAGCTTGGACAGCACCTAATGCTATCTCATCATTTTGAGAGAATAGCCCTTTAATATCAGGATGTGCCTGCGCGATGTTTTCTGAAGTGTTGAGACCTTGCGTACGGTCAAAATTTGCAGTCTGTTTGGTTACAATATTTAAATGACCTTCAGCGGTTTCATCAAATCCAGCACCACGTTCCCTTGTTGCAGAGGCGCCCGGCGTCCCTTGTAATTGCGCAATTTTAGCATTTTGACCTAACGCATCGATCATAAATGTAGCTGCCATTTTTCCACCTTCACGTGAATCAGAAGCTACTAAACTCAGTACTTTCCCACCTTCTGATGATCGATCAATCGTAATCACTGGAATACCCGCTTCATTTGCTGATTTAACTTCAGGCGTAATAGCTGAAGAATCAACTGGATTAATAATCAAAACATCAACCTTTTTTTGAATTAAATCTTCAACATCGTTGTTTTGTTTGTTCGTACTATTTTGTCCATCGTACAATTGTACATCTGTGCCCTCTTTTTTAGCCGCTTCATTGACACCATCTTTGATAGAAATGAAGAACGGGTTATTTAACGTCGATAATGACACGCCGATTTTTAAATCACCTGGTTTTTTACGTTCTTGTAGCCTATTGACTTGAAATGGGTTAGTAATTGAAAAAATTGGTCGTCCCGAAACAATAAAGAAGATGCCATATGCTAATACAATAAGCCCTGCAATTATGCCAATAATTTTCTTAGTCATGATAATCAACTCCTCTTTTATGCGCTCTTGCGACGATCGAGTAGAACTGCAATAATAATTACAATTCCTTTCACAATTTGTTGGTAAAAGCTCGAAATACCAATTAAATTCATACCATTATTAAGCGTACCAATAATCAATGCACCAATGAATGTACCAAAGATGCGACCACGCCCACCAGCCAGAGAGGTACCTCCTAGGACAACAGCCGCAATTGCATCCATCTCAAACCCAGTACCGGCATCTGGCTGTGCTGAACTCAAACGTGAAATCAAAACCATGCCAGCGGCTGAACTCATAATACCGGAAATGACATAAATCCATGTCTTAGTCATCTTTACTTTAATACCAGAAACAAATGCTGCTTTCTCATTACCGCCCAATGCATAAGTTTTACGACCAAAAGTCATCTTATGAAGTAGAATATATAAAATTATAAAGGCAACAATCATAATAATAACTGGCACTGGTATACCAAAAAAATATCCGCGACCGATAAATTGAAAAGCAAAACTATCATTCATCACTTTGCCAGTAATCGGATTACCATCTGTAAATACATATGTTGCGCCACGAAAGATAGTCATTGTTGCCAAGGAAGCAATGAACGGTGCTGCGCCACCTTTAGTAATAATTAAGCCATTAATACCGCCTAATACGCCACCGATTAAAATACCAATCAGCATCGCCAACAGTGTTGGTACACCACTGGTAATCATCATAGCCGTTAACGCTGATGTTAGAGCTAACATTGCACCAACGGATAAATCAATACCACCAGTTAAAATCACAAACGTCATGCCAAAGGCAATCAAGCCATTGATTGATACTTGTCGTAATAAATTCAGTAAATTGTTAACGTCCAAAAAGCTTGAATTCATCATTGTTGTAATGATGACCAAAACAACTAAAGCTAGCACTGGTCCTAATCCAGCTAACTGACTAAAAAATTTTTTCTGGTTCACTGATTCAGATGATTTTTGTTCTACTTTTGCACGAGTCATAATTTTTTTCCTCCCGTTGCGAGTGTCATAATATCTGCTTCTGTTAATTTGTCATCGCTATCAACAATAGCCATTAAGGTACCTTCATACATCACGGCAATACGGTCGCTCATAGCTAGAACTTCAGGTAAGTCACTTGAAACCATGATGATAGCAACACCACGATCTGTTAGCTCATTCATCAAATTATAAATTTCTCTTTTAGCGCCAACGTCAACACCTCTCGTCGGTTCATCTAAAATCAGTATTTTACTTCCCGCACCAATCCACTTAGCCAATACCGTTTTTTGCTGATTCCCGCCTGATAAACTACCAACACTAATGTTTTGTCCATCTGTTTTAACAGTTAATCGCTGAATCAATAAATCAACAAAATCTACTTTTGTTTTTTCATCTAATATATGATGCTTAACGAGATCATTTAAACTAGGAAGAATGATGTTTTCAGCCACGGAAAAATCAAGAATCAATCCTTCATCTTTACGATTTTCTGTCACAAATCCTATACCCTGTTTAATAGCTTGTGAGGGCTCTTTAATCTGAACTATTTTACCATCAATAGACACATCCCCAGACGTTTTAGCATCAACACCAAAAATTGCCCGCATAATTTCTGTTCGTCCAGAACCCATTAAACCTGAAAAACCTAATATTTCCCCCTCTCGGACAGAGAAACTAATATCATGAAATGTATTTTTTCTATTCAGATTTGAAACAGACAACACTGTTTTGCCAACATGGACTTGACGTGTTGGGAAAAAATCACCAATATCACGACCAACCATCTTTGTCACAATCTGTTCGACACTTGTATCAGAAATAAAAGATTCATCAACAGTATGCCCATCGCGCATCACAGTGATACGGTCTGCTATTTGCATAATTTCTTCAATACGGTGGCTAATATAAATGAAACTCACACCTTGCTTTTTTAGGTGTCTGACAATTTCAAATAGAGATCGTATTTCAGAACTAGTCAAAGCAGCAGTTGGCTCATCCATAATAATGACCTTCGCATCCGTCATCATTGCTTTAGATATTTCAATCATCTGCTGTGAACCAATACTCAATTCACCAATTGGTCTATCCAAATCATAATTAATATGTAACGTTTTAAAAATACGATTAGCTTGTTGCCGCATCGTATAGTCATCAACCAAACCAAATTTATTTTTTATTTCTTTATTTAAAAATAAGTTTTCCAACACAGACATTTCACCAAAATTATTCATTTCTTGGTGAATGAAACTAATACCTGCCTCCTCTGCTTCTTTCGGGCCATTGAAATGAACCTGCTGACCATCCACTAAAATATCACCATCATTAGCACTAAGTAGACCAGTCATAATATTCATCAATGTAGACTTTCCAGCACCATTTTCCCCCATCAAGGCATGTACTTCTGCATCTTTTAAATGAAAATCTACGTCACGTAGGACATGATTTTTACCAAATGATTTTGAAATACCGATCATATCAACTTTCATTTTTTCTCCTTTGTGCTGCTACCAGCTTAAAAAATGACACCACTTTCTAATATAATATTGGCAAAAGGCGTTTCCTCTCCTGTTCGAATAAATGCCTTACTTTGCTTCAAATTTTGTTTTAACGCTATGTGTGAAATAAATACAACCGTCACGCTTTCACCAAATCGTTGCGTCAACTGCTCCAACATAGCCGGATTTTGTTGCTTAATTTCTTCAGCAAGATATATTTTTTCAACAGCCAATTCATCTAGCACCGCATCTAAAACAGCTAGTAAGCTAGGCAATCCTTTTTTGATACTTAGATCTATCTTCTCTGTTTCTCGAGGTACAGGTGTCCCAGCGTCACCAATCGCTAACCAGTCCATATGCCCCATATCAGCAACGACACGTGAAATATCTGAATTTAATATACCTTTCTTTTTCATGGCTTTTCTTCTCCATTTTATTTTTAGTAAAACGTTTTACTTTAAGCGGAAAAAAATACAGCAAACAGAATAGTTTTTATTCTGTAAGCGCTTCCACGATTCTAATTTAACGTGCTATATGATATTTGTCAACTCATTAAACTCACAGCATGTCACTTAGACACAATAAAAAGCTTATTTCAAAACTCTCCTCAAGTTAAAATAAGCTTTTTATCATACTTTATATTTTTCTAGTTGACTCACGTGCTACTAATTTTAGTTGAAATTTTTGTATTTGTGGCGGTGATTGTGGAAACTTAAGCCGATTTAAAATGAGACTTAATACAGCTGAACCTATCTCAAAAACTGGTTGTGTTACTGTCGTTAAAGTTGGAATAAAAAACTCAGCATAATCGGCATCATCATAGCCAGCTATTGAAATATCTCCTGGAATTGTCATGCCTAAATTCACCAATCCACGCATCAACCCCATTGCCATTTCGTCATTAAATGCAAAAACAGCTGTTACTTGACTGTCAATCACGCTCTGACTCATACGAAAACCACCATGCTTAGATAATTTTTCAGCTGTTAGTATAATAGGATTAACATCATATTTTTGTAAGGTAGCTAAAAAACCATCTTGGCGCTCAAGCATATTTTGTGTCAACATTTCAGGCAATACCATAGCAATCTTTTGATGACCTAGCGTCACAAAGTGATCAGCCACTAAACTACCGCCTTGAAATTCATCTACAATAATTTTATCACGAGCTGCTTCATCGTTATTTTGGTCTAAAACAAGGTATGGAATATTTTGTTTACTTAAAAGTTGAGCTATGGCTTTATCATTTGGAAACTGTCGCCCAAAAATAAGCGCATCAACGCCTCTTTCAACAAGTGAGTGAATAGTATTTTCAAGATGATTATCTGGTGACGATAAAAATACCATTCTAACCGATGATGGCGCATGTGTTTCCATACTCTGAATTAAATCAGCAAAAAAAGGTAGTCGAAAAGATGGCACAATCACACCAATCAGTATCGTTGTTTTACTTTTCAACGATCGCGCTGCATGATTTGGCACATAACCAAGTTCATCACGTGCTTGCAGTACTTTGTCGATTGTTGCCTTAGAAAATCGGTGTCCTTTACCATTAATGATTTGCGAAACAGTTGTAATTGACACACCAGACAAAAGTGCAACATCTTTTATAGATGCTTTTTTCACCATTTTCTGTTCCCCTGACTTAATTAAATTTCCTTTGTCCATAAGCGCTTTTTGCTATAAATTATATCGCCATCAACAACTTGCGTTAATTGATATGATATCACTTATTACAGTGTTTCACGTGGAACATAATATCATTACAAAAATGCTACTTGCCCATCCACAAATGCTTTTACCCGAGCTAAACTTTCGACACGAATACCTTGTTCATCTAAAATTTGACGCCCTTTTTGAAAGGTTTTTTCAATAACAATACCTGCACCAACAACGTGTGCATCAGCTTGACTAGCAATTTTCAATAACCCATTAACAGCCTGACCGTTAGCTAAAAAATCATCAATAATGAGCACTTTTTCACCACTTTTTAAAAATTGCTGATCAATCATAATTTGATTTGTGGTTTGTTTTGTAAATGAATAAACATCTGCTGCCCAAACGGTGGTTGGTAAAGTCAAAGATTTATTTTTACGTGCAAATACAACTGGTACATGTAATGATAAACCAGCAAAAACTGCTGGCGCGATACCAGATGATTCAACTGTTAAAATTTTATCAATCTTATCATTGGCAAACAACCGTGAAAATTCTTCACCCATAGCAGCCATAAGTTCTGGATCAATTTGATGGTTTAAAAAAGCATCTACCTTCAGTATCTCATCTCCCAAAATACGACCGTCTTGTTGAATACGTTCCTCTAATAGTTTCATGATCATTCCTTTTTCTAGGGTTTAAGCTTGTTATTTTTCACCAATAAACATGTTGTTTATGGCCTATTTTCTAAAGAAGCCATTGATAGCCAATAATAAACTAACAGCTGCCATTAACAAGACCGTTATGACAATGGTAACCCACCAACCACTAATTGCGTCAGCAAATGGTAGCCATTTAACATTTTCACCGTAAAAGCCACTAACAATTGTAGGCACTGTCAAAACAATCGAATAGACAGTTAATACCTTCATTGTCCAGTTCAAATCACGGTTACTGAGATTACCATAAGCATCAGAAATAGAATTAATCACCGTGAGAGCTAGGTTAGCCATATGTTCAGCCTGACCAACTTCCACACGTACATCATCAATATGCTCTATTTCAAATGTTAACAGCGTTTTTTGAAAGTCTTTTTTAAAAACATCAAGCATCACATGATTGTTAGCTAATGAATTTTGAATATAAATCATCTGTGTTTGCAGCCGTAATAGTTCATTCATTTGCTTTGTTGTTCGTTTTTGCTGACCAAATTGCGCTTGAATAATGCGCCGTTTACGATTAATCTCTGTCACTTGTTCAACATAACGCGTCATTAAAGAATATAAACCCGTCATAACAAAGTCAACCGCACTAATTTCCGTATCATCATGACGCTTCTGGCGATTTTGAGGGTCCAATAAAACAGCTTGAATATAATCCGTCACATCGTGTGAGAACGTATATAAATTACCGTGAGCAAATAAGATACCAATGGGGCGTGTTTCAACAGCTTCATCATGGTATGAGATAACATCGATGACCATTAGCGATTCATCGGCAGAAGTATCATATTCCATACGAACTGCCTCGTTATTATCAACCGCATAACCTATCATTTCACTGGTCAAATGATGAGTAATCACTAACTCTTCCCTATCATCTGAAGTCATGTTTGGCACATGATACCATGTAAATTTTTTAAATACTTTAACTGTTTCGATCATCTCTATACGTCACATTCGCTGGATTTGCTAAAATTGAGGTCGCTATTATTTTAAAACCTTCACGTTTATAAAACTGTTGTGCTCGCTTATTAATACGTACAACTTTAAGTTCCAAAGGTCGTCGTACTTCTTGGCGCGCCCACGTCAATAATTGCTGGCCAATCCCTTGATTTTGCCACCCTTCCTTAATAAAAAGTAAATGTAAAAAGCTGTCTTCTTCTGAAAGTGATGCAAAACCGACAATTTCTTCTTCAATGATCGCTACCTGCACATGTTCACCTTGCGTGACTGTCACAAAATCTTCTAGACGTGGGTTTTTTACCCAAGGGAAACTAGCTAAACGTGTGTCTAAGTAAATGCGCGCAAGCGCAGTCGCATCGTCTGGTCGCATTGCACGTAATTTTAAATGATTATTGGCTAAAGTCTTTTTTTGCTTAATCATTAATCTTAATGTGTCTTTCTTAATCTGATTGTCCAGGCATATTTAACTTATCACACCATAACCATTTCCTATTAACTTAGAAACGGTCATAAATGCCATAAGAATGCCTAAAACCTATGGTTTATATTATAACAGTTTTTGTTACGTTGAGTGAGTTAGGACTTGTTGAATATAATCCTGTTTTAACAATCAACTATTATCAGAAAAAGCGGACAACTCTTTGTTCACTTCAATGCCAAACTCACATTTTACAGCACAACAATTAACAATATTATTTCCGATAGGTACAGTAATTGTCATTAGCCCGACCACGAATTTGAATTATTCTGCAAAAAAAAAGCAAACCAGGTACGGTTTACAGTAAATATTTATATTAATTAACGCTTATTACCACGCTTAGCTTTTCTAATTTTGCGCTGAATCTCACGCTCTTTTTCCGCTTTTAATTCACGTTGACGGCGAATTTTAAATGGATTTTGTAAGAAAAATGTCTGAATCGTTTGGAACAAGTTTCCAACAACCCAATACAGCGACAAAGCGCTTGGTACGGCTATTGCGGAAAAGAAGATAACAACAGGGAAAATATACGGCATTGCTTTTGTTATCCCCGTTTGCTCTGGGTTAGACTGCATTGATAACCAAGATGAAGCAAATGTGAAAATTGCAGCTAAGATGGGTAATACAAAGTACGGGTCACGATTCCCGAGTTGTAACCACAAAAATTGACCTGATCTTAAAACTGGCGAATTATAAATACCTTGATACAAGGCAATCAAAATTGGCATTTGTACAATCAAAGGCAACATTGAAGCAAAGGGATTGACCCCTGCGTCCTTATACAGCGCCTGCTGTTCTGCCATCATCAATTGACGACTCTCAGTGTCTTTACCTGGATACTTGGCTTGCAACGCCTTTAAAGCCGGTTGAACAACTTGCATTTTCATCATTGATTGAATTTGATAAACCATCAACGGTAAAATCAAAAAACGAATCAAAACTGTGAAAATAATAATACCAATACCATAACTATTGCCAAACCATGCTGATGTCCCTAAGATAGCTGATGTAAATGCCGCAACAATCGCACTCCAAAAGCTGTGCGATGCAATATGTCCCTCAAAGGTTACACTAGCAATAACAATAATAACCAGCGCTACAACAGCCAATATAAGTGGTAATGGTCCAATTCTCTTTAAAATATTTTCAAAACGTTTCATCAATTATTTTTCTACTTTCAGTATTTGAGCTAATTGTAGCACATGGATCATCTGTTCTTTAATGAATTTTTGACTCTTGTGAGCCACTGCTGGACGTGCAATTACCAATAAATCTAGCTCATTTGGTAATTGCGGTTTTAATTCCAAAATACTTTGCCGAATACGACGTTTCACCCAAACACGATCGTGTGCCTTACCTACCTTTTTACTGACAGAAAGTCCTAGTCGAAAATGTTTTTGCTCTGATTTATGCAATTGATAAACAATAAAGTATTTATTGGCAACAGATTGGTGTTTATTAAAAACAACCTGAAAATCTGCTGGTTTTTTAATTCGAAAAGTTTTTCTCATTAGATTTAATCTCACTTGAGGTGCTCACATGGCCGTTAACCATACTGCTCACAATTTTTAATAAATAAAAAAGCCACTGCATAGCAGCGACCTTGTTAGGCAGATAGAACCTTGCGGCCCTTTGCACGACGGCGAGCCAAAACTTTACGACCGTTGCTTGTGCTCATGCGCTTACGGAATCCGTGTACGCGTTCACGATGACGCTTCTTTGGTTGGTATGTACGCTTCATGTGTGTTCACCTCCATTCGCGATTTTTACCTGCAAAAACTTTGCAATTCGACATTAATCATAACATGGATCAACTTCATTAGCAACCTTATGCCACCAATTAAATATAATCAAAATTTAGCTTCTCAATACTATGCGTGTTTACGTCTGACCACTTCATACATTCACTATGATATAACTACGTCAATATCTGATTATGATAAGGCCACATTATGATGAACAGTTTGTACATCTTCATCAGATTCAAGGACATCAACTAATTTTTCAAATACGGCTAAATCATCCCCACTTAAAGTCATCTCAGATTGTGGTAGCATGCTAATTTCTGTCGTCGTAAATTCAGTTACCCCACTTTGGCGCAAAGTTTCGATAGCTTTATGCAAATCACTGGGTTCAGTATAAACAACAACCTGATCATCTTGTTGTTCAGCATCACGTACGTCTACTTCTGCATCTAACAGGTTCTCCAACACAGTATCAGCATCATTACCCTCAAAAACAATGACACCAGTTTCGTCAAACAGGTAGCTGACCGATCCTGCTGCGCCGAAATTACCACCATTCTTGTTGAATGCTGTCCGTACATTTGTTGCAGTACGGTTAACGTTGGATGTTAATGTGTCCACAATAATCAGCGAACCATTAGGTCCGAAACCTTCATAACGACCCTTAATAAATGTTTCGTCTCCTGAACCACTTGCTTTTTCAAGCGCACGTTCGATCACATGTTTTGGTACTTGTGCTTGCTTAGCACGTTCAATCACAAACTTTAATGTCGAATTGGCTTCTGGATCAGCACTGTTACCTTGTTTGGCAGCAGCATAAATTTCAATACCATACTTACTATTAGTTTTTGCGGCGGCGCCATCTGTCTGCGCCTTTTTCATCTTAATGTTTTCCCATTTGCGTCCCATGTTCTACCTCATGACATTTATATCTTTTACTATTATAACGGTTTCTAATCACTTTGCATCAATCATTCTCTATTTTATGATGCGATATTGTCCTGGTTTTAAATCAGCAATGTGATAATCACCAATATGAGTACGAATCAACCGTAAAGTTGGTATCCCTACTGCCGCTGTCATACGTCGCACCTGACGATTACGACCCTCTTTAATTTTAAGTTGAATAAAGCTCGTTGGCTGATTCTGACGTACACGAATTGGTTTATCGCGCTCCCACAACCATTTTGGATACGGTATGCGTTTAACCTTGGCTGGTAAAGTTAGTCCATCTTTTAAGTCAACACCCTGCTCTAACTGTTTTAACTGTTGTTTTGTTGGTATCCCTTCAACTTGAACAACATAAGTTTTATAAGCTTTGTTGTCCGGATCAGTTAGTTGATGGTTGAGCTTACCATTATCTGTTAACAATAATAACCCTTCACTATCCATGTCTAAGCGGCCAGCAGCATAAACTCGTGGTATATCAATGTAGTTAGCTAGTGTTGCGCGTCCCTCATTGTCGGTGAATTTAGTTAGAACGTTATATGGTTTGTTAAATAGTACAATCATAGCATTAATTATAACATAGCTTAAAAGGCGAACAGATGTCTACTCGTTTTTTAAGGTCTTAACCTTTTCTTTACTATTCACAAGGTTATAAAAAACAAGTCACAACCTTGTGTACGAGTAGCTTTTTAACTTTGATTAACCACAAGGGTGTTCACAAGTTATCCACATATCCACAGCTTGTGATTGCCAAATTGTGGATAATGTTCATAACGAATCTCAAATAGTGTCCTTACCCACTTTTAAATGTGCACAACATTGTTCGTTTGTGGATAACTCGCACATTTGTTCGTTTTTGTATCCACAAAGTGTTTACTATTTTGTCCACAGCTGTTGATATTCTCTAAAGTTGTCTCTCAGCTGTGGAAAACTTATTTCCTTACTGTTATAATAAATCTTGCTACTTCTTTAAATAGATAAGTGAGTCGATCGGTCGTCATGTTAATTCGAATTGATTTACCATCAATTTCGCACAGCGACCGATATATTAGGAGATATTTTTGTGACAAAACCCATAACAAAAGAAGAATTGTGGAATCAAATCAAAGCCAAATTCTATCAAGAAATTGGCCCGGTTTCGTTCGACACGTACATAGAACCACTTTCGCCGGTTACCTTAACAGAGTCTAGCATTATCCTAGAGGTACCAGCTGATGAGAGTACGGATATTATTGATAATTGGAATAAATCCTACGCGATGAGTTTTGTACAATATGCCATGGAAATTGCAGAAGGGTTTATTAAGCCGGAATTACGGGTAGCACAAACACTCACGAAACCCGCACAAGTTCTCAATGACAATTTATCATTTACACGTGAATCTGACTTAAATGAGAACTTTACGTTTGACAAATTCGTTGTTGGCACAGGTAATGAAAATGCCTATGCCATCGCACGTGCAGTTGCTGAAGATCCTGGTCGTGTCTACAATCCATATTTAATTTATGGTGGTGTCGGCTTAGGGAAAACACATCTGATGCAAGCAATTGGCAATGCGTATTCGAAAAACACACCCAGTGCACGTATCAAATATGCAACAGCCGAAGATTTTCTAAACGATTTTACCGAATCTCTGCGAGCAGGAGAGGGCGCAACTGCAGCGTTTAAAAAAGAATATCGCACCGTTGACTTGCTACTTATTGATGATATTCAGTTTTGGTCGGGCAAAGAAAAAGTTCAAGAAGAATTTTTCAACACATTTAATGTCCTAACCAAAACTGGTAAACAAATTATCATGACTTCAGATAAGTTACCAACCGAGATTGTTGATTTACAATCTCGTCTAACTTCTCGCTTTGAAGCAGGGATATCAATGGACATTCAAAAGCCTGATTTGCCAACGCGTGTTGCTATTTTGAAAAATTTGGCCGAAACAGACAATTTAACAATTCCAAATGATGTATTAGAGCTGATTGCTGATAAAATCGATTCTAATATTCGCACGTTGGAAGGTACTTTCCACCGATTTGAAGCGATGTTAAGGTTTAGAAATAAACCCGCCACAAAAGAAACGGCACAACAAATATTAGGTGATCTAAATATTAACCAAG
>ERZ794962.56-NODE-56-length-20480-cov-15.956132_pt1 | contig 20480 bp, 22 predicted proteins | sample MGYA00375739_ERZ794962 | MGnify/ENA primary metagenome ERZ794962 (study PRJEB30138, sample SAMN05968710) | food fermentation metagenome | isolation source: fermented_meat | host: spontaneous_fermented_meat_time_7_first_replicate;spontan... | place: Italy | collected...
ACAGATTCAACTTTATATTATTTCATTTGTCAACTTGACAGGGCCTAGTGCATTGTAACGCCATTCTCTGTAATTATAAAGATGATTGGCGTTTTAATTGTGTCATAACCAATTGGTGCACTAACTTCTACTAACCGATACGTTGCCGGTGGTAATTGCCGAATAATCACATGGCCTCGTTCATCACTCTTCAAATTATCGACTAGTACTTTTCCCCTTGGTGATTGCACTTGGTACTTCGCACCGACCAATGGTTTGTTGGTATTGCCGTCCACTTGATTAACAATATCAGAGCCTGCAATTTGGAAATTACCGACCGTAATTGGCGTTATTTCGTGGTTACCTTGAATCTTAACGGCAATTGGTGTTGGCGTAACGCGATAAGCCGTTGCTGCGGTTGTTTGAATCAACTGATAATCACCCGCTTTTAAATTATCAACAACGACTTGCCCAGCCGCGCCAATCACAATCTGTTGGCGGACCACCTTACCAGCTGCAGTTTCCAACCTGGACGTTGCTCCAACTAGTGGTGTTTGTTTCCTCTGATCAACATTGTGAATCACCAATGTCCCCGGCGCCACTTCTAGCGTTACTTTCTGATCGATGACGTTGACAGTCGACGTGTGCTGGTCAGAAATGGTTGCTTTAAACGTTTTTGCATTAATTTGGTAACCATCTGGTGCTTTTGTTTCTTGCACTGTATAGTCCCCAATTGTTAAATCGGTCAGTTTAATCTGCCCATTAGCATCTGTTTGATAGTTCCCGACCAAGTCACCTTGCTGGTTACGAACATCAAAGAATGCACCCGCTAATGTTTGGCCCGATTCAGCCGTTTTATTAATCGTTAATGGGCCGTTTTGCGTTATATTTTGAATCGTCATAGCGGTAATCGGTTGACCCTTTTCTAGTGTCACTCGATGTACTTGAGCATCTAGACGATAGCCAGTTGGTGCTTTGACTTCCGTTACTTCATAATCACCGGCACTAAGATTATTCAGCTCTGCCAGTCCTTCTTCATTCGATTCAACTTGGACCACTTTCCCCGTTGCCATTGAAACGACATCAAAAACGGCGCCCGCCAATGGCTGGCCTTGCGTGTCGGTTTTTCGAATTTGTAATGTTTGTAATTCGTCTAATATGGTTTCACTGACAATGTTCAGATGGTTAGGCCCATATTGATCCACCGCCATCGTATAAACCGCAGTGTTCAACTGATAACCATTTGGCGCCTTAACCATCTGAATGTGATATTGACCCGTAACAGCTTTAGGCAGAATGGCTAACCCATTTTTATCGGTCGTCAAATACCAGGTCGTCTGACCTTGGTCATCTGGTAAATCGATAAATAACCTAAAGACTGCCCCGGCAATCCCATTACCATTCGGATCTAGCGCACTGATCGTAAGTGGATTGGTTGGCGCTACAGTTTCCCGTTGATCGACAAAGACTGCCACTTGGTTAACCCGTGCCTTATCGTTTACTTCAAGCGTTTGTGGTGTTTGATCCAAAATGTAGCCCGCTGGCGCCTTAGTTTCAGTGACTAAATAACGACCAGTCGTCAAATCCTCGAAAAATAGTTGCCCATTTTCAGTTGTTTTCGTCTGTGTTTCACTGCCATCAGCTTTGGTAAGCTTAAATTGTGCTCCCGTTGACGGTTGCCCTTGCGCGCTGAGCTTATGCACGGCACGGTCACCCGACTCTTCGCAGCTGGTTGACTCATTTGATTGGTAATGGCAAATTCTGTAACTCAACTTGCCCCTGATCATCCGTTTGAGCAGAGAAGAACGTGCGTTGTCCTTGATCATCTGGATTGGTCGTCTTAATGATAAAGGAAGCACCCTTAATTGGGGTGCTACTCACATTCGTAACCGTTAAACGAATTGCACTGACTTCGCGATCAAACGTCCAATCAACCTGATTTGGTTGTTGATTGCTGACAATGAGTGTTTGTTGTTTCTGTCCCGCTTGACACCCCGCTGGCGTTGTTTCTCGCAGCACTTCGTATTTCCCAATTGGAATATGACGCAAGCGCGCCTGCCCGTCAGCATCGACCGTTACCGTTTGACTATAAGGTTCATCTGTATCAATTTGTTTGATCTGGAACTGGACATCCCAACGGCGTTGCCTAAATGATCAGCCATTTTGATAACCAAATCATGATCCGCATCGGTGCGGGCGATTTGATGCACAAACGTGACGTCTGGATTTTAACCATTGCGGACAATCACGGTTTGTTCTGCTTGAGCAAGTTGATAGCCGGTTGGGACTTTCGTTTCTTTAACCGTATACAGCCCTTCATTTAACCCGGTCAAGGCAGCCACGCCGGCTTCGTTGGTTTGCACCGTTCGTTGCGGACTACCGTCTAAAGCATCTACTTGATAGCTGACGTTTGGGATCATCCGACCAGATTCAGAGGTACTATGAATTTGGAAAGCGCCTGTTTGTCGTCTAGCCGTCAGCATAAGCTGTGCGGTTTCGCCATTATTAACGTTCATAAGTTGTTCACTTAGACCATTTACCACGTAATTGGGTAACATTTCTTCAACCGTTAGCTTATATTGACCAACTGCCAAATCAGACCAGTGCGCAGCGCCATCTGCATCCGTCGTCGTCGTTCGTTTCTGACTAGGTGTTTTAACAGACGCGATTGCCATTTTAACACCTGCTAATTTCGCTTGTGTATCCGAATCCATCACGTTGACTTCGATATTTCCCGCTTGTTGCTGATAATTAAAATGAATATCTTCATCAATATTCATATTTGCTACCCAAACTATAAAATGGTAACTCATCTGAAACAGTATAGCCATCTGGTGCTGATTGTAACCCAATCGTATAACTATCAGCAGTCAATTTAAGTTTAGTCATACCATTAGTGTCTGTTGGCGAAAACTGGTGAACAACCCCATTAGCTTTCTCAGTAGCAGTAAACACAACACCCGGAATTGGTGTTTCATCCGCCGCTTTAGCGTTAAGCGTAATCGTTCCTTCAGCCACTTCTGCATAATAAATGGCAATCTGAGACTGTGTCTCATTCACTTGAACCTTGAGTCCTAATTCTTCGCCGACTAACCGATAGCCAATCGGATTTTCAACTGAACTAATGACATATTCTCCAACATCAACTCGATTGACCTTTAACCCGCTTTGATTATCAATGATGGTATTAAAAAGACCTTCATCATTTGAGGTCAATAGGTATGACTTTTTGGTGTCGGTCGTTGAGGTTAGATTAATTTTAGCATTTGGGACGGCTTTTGAATGATCACTACTTTCTAAGCCTTTGATTATAATATTAGAAGTTGGTGTCGTCTCTCGCTTAGCAGTTGTTGCGGCTAAGACCGCTGTATTCAAATTCCCCATGATTAAACCAATCATCGTGACTAACAATATCAATCGATAGAAAAAGTGCTTTGTATTTTGCATGTCTTACCACCCCATTCCTTATTAATAACTGAACGTCTGATTTACCGAACGGCAAATAAACTGCGGCCTGCTAATTCACCGAAAACAACACCGACTTGAGTTGTTGCCCCACTACCACCAGGCGCTGGTGTGCCTGAATTATTTTGGAACGCAACAATGTCTTTTTCGACTTGTGCATGGTGTTTGCGGTGTTTATCTTTTGAGTCGGTAGACGTAGTTTCATCACTATCATCCGATTGATTCGTTACAGATTGTTTAGCGCTGTGTTTGCTCGCCCGCACCGTATCTGGCAAACTATCAGTCTGATTCGTTGCCGCCGCCAATGTTGGTGTCTCTTGTTTTGATGCAACTTGTTCGCTTTGTAATAGATCAGCTAATGGTACGCTAAAAATCGGCGTCTGGTCGGGCCGAATGTTGGGTCCAACCGTTTTATTGGCCGTTGGTTGTTCTTGCTGAGTTGGTTGTTCTTCGTTTATCTCTGGCTTTCCCGTATCGGTATTTGGTCCAGGATCCGGAGTGACAGTCTTCGTTGGATAATTCTTAACCGTGATGTTAATTTCGCCGCCCGCGATTGGTTCGTCTGCTGCTTTTTTATCCATTTCAACGGTTGCTGCTTCTACCCGCTGTACCTGTTGTACGAGAAAAGTTTGTGAAAAACGATAGACACTCAAACTGAGTACTGTTAATGAAAGTAATGTCTTACCCGTTTTCATAGCTTCTCCTTCTTAATGGAAACTACCAAATCTCCGAATTGTTGCCAATTTAAAACCGTCGGCGGGTTCTTCCAGATTAATTGCGCACAGGTCAATTCACCCGAATAAAAGTCCGATAAGTACAAGTCCGTGTTTTCATCAATGGTTGACTGGACTTCGATGTTCAAATTGTTAAAGTAGTTCACCATTTTTTGCATATACTGCTTATATAGCTTTCCTTGAGAAAAATCCACGCAAACATGCACTCTATCCTTTAATATCTCAAGTGGGATATTTTGGATACATGCAAACATGTAATCGTAATAAATGCTAGCTTGCTTACGCCACTCTAATTTACGCTTACTTTTATCCACAACTTTTTGAATAATGGTGTGGAATAAGGGATTAGATTCCGCAAAATAAGTTAGCTGATTTTCATCGATGAACGTTGTTGGTTCCGTGTAAAACGTTAGTTGTTTAGTATGAATCTAATTCAAATCCTGCGTTAATTGTTGAATGGCCGTTTGAAATTATGGTGTCTGGCCTGCATCGGCTGCTAGAACAACATTGACTTGTTCGATAAAGCGTTGCGTTAACTGCGTGACCTTTGATTGTAAATCACTCGCTAACCAATTGACTTCAAACTGAGTGAACCCTTCTGCAAATAAGAAGGTGAGCAATGCTTCAATTTCGAATTCGCCAGAAACATTCAGTCGATAATCATTAGCCATCATCTGGGTGACTGAGTGCCAAAGGTTTGCTTGAGCTTCTTTAAAACCAGCAGTCAATACGTGGTCTGTTAGATAGTCTTTCCCGTGCATCCGAATGTATTGAATTTTGATGTAAATCTCTAACTTCTTATCCGTTGTTGGTAAGCGTGAAATATCCAAGTCGGCACTCAAGCGATCCATTGCCTGATCTGCAACGGTTTGGCCCGTTTGAAGTGGTTTTTCAATCCCATTAAAATAACTATAATAAATTTCAAAAATAAACTGGCGAATCATGATTTCTGATCCCACAAGTCGGTTCTTCTTAAATTTTAAATCGAATTGTTCAACGATTGCCGTCATTTCTTTTTTAGTTCATAGAATTTCGTAGTCCCGATAAAGAGCGCATCGCAAAAGTCGGCTGTTTCATTTTTTTCAGGGTGCAGCAAGCTAAATTCTAACATCTTAAAGAGGTTTGATTGCTTTAGATAGTCTAAACGAACCTTCCGGACAACCCCCTCGTCGATGTTTTGACTTTCAAATACCCCGTCAGCATTGACCTTCAAATGACTTGTAGGGCTAATCACTGCTAAATCAGCATTAATCCCTTCGACATACTGCGTTATTTTAAATTTAGAAATCCCCAATAATTTCATGGCTCTTGGTACTGTTAAGTAATAATTGCCGTTATCCGCTACTAATTCTAGCAGGTAGTATTGGTAACGATAATTGACATCTAAGAATTCGTTATGAATCTCCACCTATTTTCCTCCACTGACTACTTTGTTCGTTCTTGGTACGCAATCTGAACCACTAATTGATAGGGATCATTGCCTTCAACCACGCCACTACGCCCGGCCATCTTGTTCGGGCCACCCGTAATCCAAGTATGGGCGACTGCAAGTTGATAATCTTGGGCTAAGTCTTGGATTGGGGTTAAGCCAACCGTCGTAATCTGCGCTAACGGTTGTTTGGCAATGGCGTTAATCCCCCCATAGAGCACCCAACGATCTGCTTCTTGTTTCATTTCATAAAACGGTAAAGCAACTTGATTCCCAATCGCATAAATTGGTCGCTGCAATTGTTGCGCTTGTTCATATATATCATTATCACTTAAGCCTGCGTAATTCAAGCTAAGATAGCCAGATTCAATCAGTTCGTTAATCAAGGATCCTAAACGTTGGGTTTGTTCCGCGTCCATTGTCAGTTGCGCGGGCAAGAGATTTTGTTCTTCAAATAAGCCAGTGGCCGGTTGAATTTATGAGATCACTTGGGTTTTGGCGGTTACCCCATTTAGTGGATGTGGCGCGTTTGGATCACCACCCAGCGCTTTTTCAACATACGGTGAAATATCGATGATCGCATTTTTGCCCCGATAATAGAAATACAGGTTCATCACTGCAAAATAGAATAACACCAAAAAGACGAGGAGGTTAATCACACCTCGTCCAACCGCTTGAGCTTTAAAGTAGGTCACACTCTTATATAGAAGATAAAAATCACCAATTAAACAAATAACTGAAAAAAGGCGATTTTTAACGCGACCATTAATATTTAAGTAACCGAAATAATGGTTAATAATGTCTAAAAAAGTTAACACGATAAATGTCCCCCTTATTGCGCGTAAAACAAATTATTACTGTATAGCAGTGGTACTGCTACTACTTGTGTTAGCAGAGCTACTGCTTGCCGTGGTCGTGTCAGCTGACTCATCATTTTGTGGTGTTGTTGTCTGTTCATCATCAGATGATTGTGAGTTGGCATCCGTATCCGTCCGATCCTGACTTGAAACAGCCTTAGAAGAGGAATTAACGGTTGATTCGGAGGTCGATGAGGATTCCGATTCAGACTCGGATTCTGTTTCTGATGTATTCATGCTGCTAGTTGAACCTGTGGTTGCACTACTACTTGAAACAGATGACGATTGCTCTGTATTGGTGTTTTCAACAGGTTTAACTGTATTTGCCACAACGTTGGTCGCACTCATTACGATAATTAACGAAATAATGGCGGCTGGTGGAATAATGGGTGGTGTGTGATATGCCATTTTAACGCTCCCTTTCTATTATGCTTGGCAGTCTTCACAGAGGCCATAGAGTTCGAACTGATGACCTTCGATTTGACAATTTGGAATTTGCTGACTAAAAAAATCTAACGGACACATTTTCAATTCAATCACTTTGCCACACTGGCGGCAAATAAAGTGATGATGGTGGCGATGTTCAAAATCGCATTGATATTTAACGTGGGCCTGTTCACCCTCTGTTTGTTGTTCTACTAAGCCAAGTTGTTCAAAATCTTTAATGTTGCGATAAATCGTATTGTGACTCATTCCCGGAAAAATGGCGCGCATATGCTCGTCGATTTGAGTCACGGGAATGTAGCGATTTTCATATCCCGATAAATACTGTAGCATCTCTCGGCGTTGCTTGGTAATTTTGTACCCATTTGCGCGTAATACGGCAATGGCAGTGGTTATTTCGCTCATTTAATACATCCGCTCCTCTCGATTAATCAATATGCCATTCTAGCACATGCTTTCTAGGTTGTCAGGCGCTGGCGCTTGTTACTACCAACTTCAATTTAGTTGTTACCCCACACTATTTACCATTATACCCTTAATCCCATAACCGTTAGCTAAGCACAGCTAAATTTCACCAAATTTTAATGAATCCGAATACAAAATAGTTGCATTATCTCAGGCCGCGCGTTATGATGTAATTCAGATGATTTTTAAGAAATCGTCTTCATTAGCCTTCTATCAGTATTTATAGTCATTTGAAGGGAGATTTTACGATGGAATTTACTAATCAAACTAATAATTGGTATCATGTTTCACTTGATACGCAAAATCAAAAATTTATCGCAACTGCAACGAACAATGAAAAAATCAGCGCAAGTGGTATTACAATTGAACAAGCCGTACAAAAACTCAGTTATAAAGTGAAACAAACCAATTCGGTTAACCAACACTTATTTGCATAAGGGTTAACCATACGTTAAAAGGAAGCCTGTCGAACGCGTTCGACAGGCTTCCTTTTTATTTTCAATGATCAATTTTTTAGGGTTGCGATTAATGTTGCTAAGGCTTGCTTAGTTGTTTCCCAGTCATCGTTAACCAACACAGTTGCCCGTTGATTTAAATGGCTCGGTAACATCAGATCCCGCTTAAATTCAGCACTTTGAATCCGTTTTTGAATTGCTTCAGGACTATCCTTCCGTTTTTCAAGGCGCGTAATCAACGCATCTGTTTCAGAAACCGTTAAGAACAAGACCGATGCTTCTTCGGGGAACGTCTCTAAATAAGTCTGTGCCCCTTTGGTATCAACAACTAGGCTAATCAGCGGTGCTTTTTGCCACGCCAAATCTAACGCTTCATGTGAAGAGCCATATTGATAGCCAGAATAGTTCACCGATTCAACGAGGTGCTTTTGTGCCAAGGTGTCTGGTGTTTCAAAATAATAATCCACCCCGTCGACTTCATTATGCCGTCTAGGCCGCGTGGTATGGGTAACCACTTGTGGAATTTGAAAGGCCTCTTTTAAATAATGGCTCACCGTTGTTTTGCCACTACCCGTGGCGCCCGTAATGACTAATAGTTGTTTTGTCACTATTCATTCACACTCTTCTATTCAGGATTTAAATAAATAAAAAAGTTTGACGGTTTAATTTAAGCAGACGCCAAACTTTTTTATTTATTTAATCTTATAAACGACGACCAAAGTCAGGTTTGTAATATTGCATTGACATCGTTGTTACATTTTGGCCTTCTGTTGGTGCGTGAACGTATGAGCCACCACCGATATAGATCCCAACGTGATGTGCTGAACCAACGCCACCCCAGAAAACAAGGTCACCAGGTTGTAATTCTGATAATGACACTTTTGTCCCAACCGTGCTTTGTTTTTGTGATGTCCGTGGTAAGCTAATGCCGGCCATCTTAGCAGCGTACCAAACTAAACCAGAACAATCAAAACCACCAGGTTGTGCGCCACCCCATACATATGGTGTGCCAATGAATTGTAAGGCATTGCCAACTAATGAACCAGTGTTTGCACCAGATGGCGCAACTGTCGTTGTTTTTGCAGGCGTTGGTGCTGGTGTATTGTCTGAACCTGTTTTAGGTGCAACCGTTGGTGCTGGTGTATTGTCTGAACCTGTTTTAGGTGCAACCGTTGGTGCAATTGTTGCTTTTTCAGTTTCTTTTTTAGCAGCTTCAACAGCGGCTGCTGTTTGAGCATCTAATTGACTTTGTAAGCTAGCAAGCTGTGTCTTATGTCCATCCACTTCTTGTTGGAAACTTGCTTGTTCATTTTCTGCATCTGCTTTAAGTGATGTTAACTGTGCTTGATCTTTTTCTAACTGTGCTTTTGTGTTAACTAAATTTGCTTTTTTAGTCACTTGTTCTTGTTTTAAAGTAGCTAATTTACTTTCTGAGTTTGCTACGGCGTCCATTGCTTCCTTGTTAGCTTGGTTTAACTTGCCAACAACTGAAGCACGACTGACCATATCTGAGAAACTGTCACTATTGACGATGAAGTCAACGTAAACATTTCCAGAAACACTATCCCCAGCACGTTTTTGAAGCGCAATTACTTGTTCTTTTAAAACAGTTTTTCTAGATTGGACTTCAGCTTGAACTTTAACGATTTTTTGAGCCACTTCAGTAATTTCTTTGTCCGTTGATGCAATGTTCTTTTGTGCATCATTAATTGCAACGGTCTTATTTGACACTTGGCTATCGATTGAAGCAACCTTATCTTGTGCAACACTTAACTTAGCTAATAAAGCTGAGTTTTCAGCACTAAGGTTTGTCATTGGTGCTTTTGTATCAGCAACTTCATCGGCACTGACTGCACCAATGCTAACCGCCATTGTTGACCCAATTGTTAAGAATGCTAGTGCACTGAACATTAATCGACTGACTTTTTTCACTGAATGATTCCCCTTTATCATTTTTAAAAATACTTAACTTATGTACGGTTTTCCAACCAAGAACAAGTGTAACATTCAACTATTACAGAAATGTTACAGCTTAGTTACCGTATTAAGTCTAAATCGGGAATTCACGCTACTTGTTAGCGGTTAACGCGGCTTGGATTTTAACCCATTGCTCATGACTTAGCAAAACCGCGGTTTCAGTCCCACTTGCATCGACAATTTCATAAACGAGCGGTTTGACATTGACCTCTTTGATAATTTGGTTCAGCATCTTTTTAGCGTATAGTGCCTGAATTTTACGTAACATTTTCTATACTCCTCGAGCGTGATTAATTGTGTTCTCAGCACAATCAGCTTAGAATAAAAGCATCTTTTATTATGAAATGAGGTTTATGCAAATGCAAATCACAAGACATGATCAACCACTCGATACAATCGGCACACCACCAGCCGTCGGCACACAGTTACCCCAATTTGACCTTAAAAATGCCGCTGGCGAAACGGTGACTTCTGCGCAATTGCTCGGTAAACGGACTTTAATTAGCGTCGTGCCAGACATTGATACCCGTGTTTGCAGCATTCAAACAAAGCATTTTAACCAAGCCGTCGATCAATTCGAAGACGTCCATTTCTACACAATTTCAACAAACACCATCGAACAACAAAATAACTGGTGCGCTGCAGAAGGCGTTAAGAACATGCAACTCCTTTCTGATGAGGCACTCAGTTTCGGGAAAGCAATGCAACTCTACGTTCCAAGCAACAACACGCTTCAACGCTCAATCTTTATTTTGGAAGCAGATGGTACAATTAGCTACACCGAATTAATTATCGAACAAACAGACGAACCAGATTATGCAGCTGCATTAAATTTCTTAAAAGCAGCTCAATAACAACCCCAAAACGATGGTTAGAACTGACTCAGTTTAACCATCGTTTTTTTTGCGGTTATTATGTAAAATTATTCACAATGCCCTTGATAAAACCTGAGCAATATTGCTCCCCCTTATGAAATGACGTATTATACCCGTATTAGCATCTCAAATTAAACTTTATTAAGGAGTCCCCATGACCGAGCTATCTAACGAGCTTTTCCAAACTTTCAATAAGGTGATTCACCATTATCGCCATTATTATGGCATGCAATTTTCATCCGATCATTGCTCAGTCAGCCAAATTCGCATTCTAAAACGCCTTAATATCGAAAACGGACAAATGCAGGGAGCCCTCGCCGAAAGTCTCGATATTCGGCCTTCATCCCTAACCGAATGCTTGCACAAATTAGAGTCTAAACACTACATTAATCGGCGGCCCGATCATCATGATCGGCGAATCACCCACGTCTTCATTACAGCGGCCGGTCGAGCGGTTTTAAAAGAAGCCCTCGATGGTCGCAATGAATTTACGGAGACTTTATTCGGTAGCCTAACCCCCGACGAACAACAAGCGCTCAACGAACTTCTAAATAAATTAGAAGATACGTTAGCCGACACACAACATTTTGACTTTATGGCTGAATTCACTAAACGCCTCGCCCAAACCAAACTATAATCACTGGAGGAACCGTAATGCGCAAGATACTTGAATATGGTTTAGCCAGTGTGGTCGCCTACCTCATAAGTCGCTACTTCGTGTGGCACATTGTCTTACCAACACTCAACAGTTATCCACGCTTAACCCGGGTTATGGCCCGTTTTCCAGCAACGACGCTTTTTCTGATTCTATTTTTAACCCTTACATTTTGGTTGGGCTGGGTGCAATGGGACCGCCGACAACTATCGCCAATCTATGGCTATCTCGTCTACAGTGTCTATCTGCTCTTGTTATTCATTGTCTTATTCACCAAAGCAAACGTCTATCATGCAGTTAGCTTGAACCCGTTCGATTTCATTCAAAAGGATCACAAAACACTGCTCGAAGCCGCACTGAATGTCGTTTATTTCATCCCATTAGGCGGTTTATACCATTTGAAAGCCTCATTTGTTGAAACAAACATCATAGCGCCCTTAACGATTCTAGGCATTGAGATTCTCCAATTCGCCTTTTATCTAGGGACTTTCGCACTCAGTGACATCCTCTTAAACTGGATTGGCTGTTTAATTGGGTTTGGCCTTTGGACACTTGCACAACATCATTTTACAGTCCAAACAAAAAGCAGCTAGGCATTAAGCCAAGCTGCTTTTTTAACGATTAAGCGTAATTAACTGCTTATAAAGTTGATTCGTTAGAAGTCCAATTGAAGGATTGGCCTTATATTGATTCGATAATAAGACAACTCCTGAACGCCCATCATGACTCATCTGCAAGCTAGATTCGAATCCAGATTCGACCCCATGGCTTGTAAAATAATCTTTGTAATTATAAACACCACCCGTATATTCACCAGTAGTCGATGAGCGGAGCGTTTTTAATAACGATTTTTTAAAAACTTTTCCTTGAACAATCGCCTGTTCAGTTCGAAAGAGGCTACTCGTTGTGGCATACATATTTCCGGTCCCTAACTCACGCATATATACGTAACTTGGTTCACTAACTGGCGTGCCATAGCCGCCTTGTTGATAGCCATAAGCAGTCGCTTGTTGGCCGGTCGTTTCATTTGGCATAAAATTAAACGATGTTAATTTAAGCGGTATTATCAACTGATTTCCAACTAACTCTCGATAACTCTTATGGGTGACTTGCTCTAAAATCCCGGCCAAAAGAAGGTAATTAACTGGCGAATAATTATGCTGACCAATATCTTTAACAGCCAAATGATCAAGCGCATATTGAATCCGCGCTTGATCTGATAATTCTTTTTCTGGTGCAGATAATTCAGTCAGTCCAGAATGCATATCAACCATCATCTTCAGCGTAATTTGATCCGCCTCTTTAATCTGCGGGTAATATCGACTCAACGGTGTCGCTAAATCGATGTTCCCGGCTTGCACCTGTTTCATCAATAACGCAGCCGTTAATGACTTTTGAATCGATGCAATCTGATACGTCGTCTGTGGAGAATTCAGTTGCTTAGTCGCAAAATTTGCATAGCCCCGGCCACCTTGAAATAACACACGATTCCGCCGCACAATTAAAATGGTCCCGCTAAAACTGTTATCATATAGCAACTGCTGTACAAATTGTTGTTCCTTCGCACTCAAATGATTGATGGTTCGATCATCAATCCCGGCTTCATGACTTTTTGCCTTTTGAATGGCTAATTCAAGTTTTGTTGCCTGTAATTGTTGCTGAAGTTGTTTCATTTTTTGTTGGGTTTGGACGGCATATTTTTGCCGTTCATGATAAATCGTGCCGCCAATAATTAGTAGGATGAGTCCTACCAACAGCAGTCCTCTTTTCAATTTGTTGTCCATCCGCTTAGTCCGCTAATCGTCCCTTCTCAATGACTACCATTTGAGCATCGAATCGATAATACAGTGCTTCACCATTTTCAACTTCCACACCATCAATATCGCGATCTGAAATCTGTTCGATCACCTTAATGAGCGCACGCAAAGTAGAACCATGCGCTACAATCAATTGGTCCTGGCCTGCAAGTAATCCTGGCACTACTTGATCTTGCCAATAAGGTAATAGCCGTTGCGTTGCCTGGGCAAGACTCTCCCCGCGTGGCCGACTCATCGGTGGAACTAGTCGATAACGACGGGCCTGCGAAAAAGTCGTCAATAAAGGTGGGACCGCCGTGTAACTACGCCGCCAGCGGGCAACTTGATGCGCACCAAAAATAGCCCGCGTCTTTTCCTTATTTAACCCGCGCAATGCCCCATAATGGCGCTCATTTAATCGCCAACTCTTCGTCATTGGAATGGCCAATTGGTCTATTTCATCCAGAATAATGTAACTCGTCAAAATTGCACGCTTCAATAACGAAGTATGCACATGACTGAATTGAATTCCGGTTGCTTGAATTTGTCGACCCACATGCTGTGCTTGTTTACGCCCAGCAGCCGTTAATGGCACATCAGACCAACCAGTGTAAGTATTTAATTGATTGGCTAAACTCTCGCCATGTCGTACAATTACTAAATTCGCCATGCGTTAAACTCACTTTTCCTGTTGTTTAAAATAATCCCTTTCAGTATACCACGAACCGTTTCCCGTGATAAATAACGCGTCATTTCCCTAATTTAAAAGATCATTTAAATAGTTAAGGAACTGTACAGTTTTGTTGTCATCTACCAATTAATTGTAGTACAATGAATCTATTGAATTCTAAGGATGTGCGATATGTCAGCTAAAGCAAAAGAATTTTGGAAATCCACTATACAAATCATTTTATTAGCGGCCGTGATGGTCGGCATTGCGCAATTACTGCTCAAATTCGTCATTGCCAATGAACAAATTTTCGGGCCATCAATGCAACCCAACTTTACACAGTATGATCGGGTCATTGCACTACGCCATACGAAACTGAAACGCGGCGACGTCGTTATCGTCAAGGCCCCTGATTCACCAGGTGAATTCTACATTAAACGAATTGTCGGCATGCCCGGTGAAACTGTTCGCTTCAACAAGGATCAACTCTATATTAATGATAAAAAAGTCAGTGAGCCTTATTTAAATGACTATAAAAAAGATCCAACAACCTTCCTAGCCGGGTCAAACTACTTCACACTCAACCCAAAGACTAATAAGCCAAACTTTGATTTAAAGGACGTGCTTGGTCGTTCCACAGTCCCTGCCCACCACTACTTCGTCATGGGTGATAACCGGACTGTTTCAAAAGATAGTCGGTATGAAGAAGTAGGCTTTGTCAGTGATGATTCTAAAGCCTTCAACGGGATTCAAGGCGTTGTCAAACTCCGCTACTGGCCAGTAACGAAATTTAAAGTTTACTAATCACGAAAAAAGGTCCGCCACGATTGTGGCGGACCTTTTTTGACCGTTTTTTTAAAGATAGACACTAACACCGAGTAAAATAATTGCTAATAGACCAATAATCGCCATTAATGGCCAAACGAATTTTAACCACTTATCAAACGTTACATGGACCATTGCCAGCGAGGCCAAGACCAAACCAGTTGGTGTGATAAACGACATAATGCCTTGTCCCCAGTTATAAGCACTAATAATAACGTCACGATTAACACCGACTACATCAGCCAACGGTGCCATGACGGGCATTGATAGCACCGCTAGACCGGAACTCGACGGAATGAAGAATCCTAGTAGAATGAAAACGAAGAACATCACCGTTGAGAAGATAACACCACTCATATGGGAAACGCCACTACTTAACCAGTACAATAGCGTATCACTAATTTGTGCCTGTTCCATAATAATCGTCACGCCGCGTGCTAAAGCAATCACAAGGGCTACACCTAACAGGTCGGAAGCCCCTGCAACGAATTCACTAACAAAATCTTTTTCCGATAATCCGGAAATAAACGCCAAAATAAACGTAATCGCTAAGAATAACGAGGAAATTTCATTAAATAGCCAACCCCATTCCTTCACGCCGAAGACCATGATGACAAAACCGGCCGCAAAAATAATTAACATCAATTTCTTCCGGAAATCAAACCGTGGTACTTCATTGACATCACTATTTCCCAGGAAATGTTTTTCCAATTCTGCTTTTTGATTATAAATGAGCGATTGGCTTGGATCGTGTTTTACTTTTTCAGCATACCGAATCGTGTAGAAAATACAGATTAATGTGCCTAGAATCAGCATTACAAGCCTTAGTCCCATACCATCTGTAAAGCTAATGCCAGCCGTATTAGAAGCAATCACGACGGAAAATGGGTTCACCGTTGAAGCCATTGTCCCGATTGAACTGCCTAGATAAATCGTCGCAATTGCGACTAGCGCATCGTAGCCAGCTGCCATAAAGATTGGCACTAGAATTGGATAGAAAGCAATTGTTTCTTCAGCCAAGCCAAAGGTGGTCCCGCCTAGGGCAATCAAGCTCGTTACAATCACGATTAACCAGGCTTCTTTACCTTTCAAACGTTTCGATAGCGCCGCCATTCCGGCCGCAAATGCACCGGTCTTATTCACAACGCCCACAATCCCACCTAGAATTAAGACAAATGTGATAATATCGATTGTTTCAGATAACCCTTGAATGGGCGCATTCAGAAATTGTTTAATCGCGCCAAATAAGTTTGGTTTATGCTGATTGAGTTTTTGATATGTATTTGGAATCGCAACTGGTTTATACACCGACCCATCCTTAAACTTCGCTAAATCCGTATTAACGTGGTATTTCTTCAGTGTTGCTTGTGTCCCAGGTGCTGTCGATTCATGCCCATTGGGTGCGACCACAGTGAAGTTTTCCTGGGTCGTGTTATATTGTAAACTCGCATATTTTCCGGCTGGCATAAAGTACGTCAAGATCATCACTGCCAGTAAAACAAGTAGAATTACTGTGTAGGCGCTCGGAAAAGTAAAGCGTTTTTTCTTATCAGTCATTCAATAACCTCCATAACGCCCTCCATCGCTGAAGAGCCATTTTATAAACTCAATTATATCACAAAGGGCGCTTGCGCTTTTTCCATAACACCCTTGCACAGACTACTTTCCTGTGCTAAGATTGGCACCAAGCAAAATAAGGGACGACAGAGAGCGTCCTTTTTGGAGGAAAACTGAATATGAAAACTATTACGGCACACAGCCAACATAGATTAACAAGCTACCAGACTAAGGTGGTCGCCTCAACGACGGCCGGCTTCGGTCTCGAAAACATGGACGTTATGTTCTTGTCTTTCACCCTATCGTCCATCATTGCAGATTTGCATCTCAGTGGGACACAGGCGGGATTAATCGCAACGATTACCAATATCGGAATGTTGTTAGGTGGCGTTTTTTTTGGCGTTTTAGCCGACCGCGTTGGACGGATTAAAACATTCACTTACACCATTTTTATCTTTGCTTTTGCGACAGCGGCCATGTCGTTTGCCCATACCCTCCCCATGATTTATCTCTGTCGCTTCTTAGCTGGGATCGGTGCTGGTGGCGAATATGGGATTGGCATGACAGTCTTAGCCGAATCTTTCCCTAAGAAACAGCTCGGACGTGTTTCATCCTACGTGGGTGTCGCAGGTCAACTTGGCGCTGTTGCAGCGGCACTTCTAGCAGCGTGGGTCTTACCACAATTTGGTTGGCATGCACTATTTCTATTCGGCCTATTACCTGTTATCATTACTTTTTTTATCCGCCATCATCTAGTCGAAAGTACAACGTTCACTTCTGAATCAGGTCAACCAAAGGGTCAGATTAGCGCTCTTTTTAAAACACGCGAACTAGCTTACCAAACAGTTGCGCTGATGATAATGGCAATCGTCCAAATCGCTGGTTACTTCGGTTTAATGAACTGGTTACCAACCATCATGCAACAACAAATGCACCTCAGTGTGGCTGGTTCATCAACTTGGATGTTAGCGACGATTGCCGGGATGTCAGCAGGCATGTTGACTTTCGGTTGGATTCTAGACCGAATTGGTCCACGGTTTGCTTTTGGCTTATTCCTGATTGCTTCAGCAGCAGGCGTTTACATCTTAACCCTTCCCAATAGCATAGGTGCTTTATTGTTCGTCGGTGCAATTGTTGGCTACTTCTCAAATGGTATGTTTGCAGGCTATGGCGCGATTGTCAGTCGCCTCTACCCATCAGAAGTCCGCGCAACCGCCAATAACGTGATTATGAACGTTGGCCGCTGTATCGGTGGCTTTTCGAGCGTGATTATCGGTTGGTTACTTGATCATTATTCGGTGATGACCGTGATGCTCTTCATTTCAACACTCTATATCATCAGCTTGATTATCATGCTCACCATCAATAATTTAAAAGCTGATCGCTACTTTAATCATCAATAACACACAAAAGGGTCGAGACAATTGTCTCGACCCTTTTTAAATTTATAAACTACCGCCGCGTACCTCGGCTACGTTAGCCACAATCGTAAATGCCAAAGGATCAACTTCATGAATTCGATTAATAATGTGTTGATAGGCTTGATTTTCAACAACGAGCACCAACATCTGCTTATTGTCACTAGAATAGCCCCCAGTAACATCAAAAATCGTCACGCCCACATCAGATTCTTCGATTAAATGGGCTTTAATTTCAGGTAATTGGTCGTTACTCATGACATAGAGGACCTTTTTCCGGTTCAACCCGGTCTCAATATAGTTCATCGTAATCAACGTCAGAATTGATGAACAAGTTGCCAGCATGAACGTCTCAAAACCAGAGACGAACACATTCGCAAAGCAGACTAGTAAATCAACTACCAGCAAACTCAATGCCGGTTTGATATTGAAATATTTTTTGAAAATTAACGGTGGCACTGTTGAGCCACCACTCGAGGCATCAATTCGATATAACAAGGCAATTCCGGCAACGTAAACAACACTCCCGATAATAATTGCTAATAGTTTGTCTTCCACCACCATCATTTGGGGCGTTAAAGCTAAACAAACTGGTAGCATAAAACTACCAAAGAGAATTCTTAACGTGGTTTTCTTATCAAGTAAGAAGTAAGCAAGTATCAGCATACCGATGTTAATCACAAACACCACTGTTGATATCTTCCACCCCATCAATTCTTCTAATAAGATCCCCACACCGGTTGCCCCACCGGCTGCTACTTCATGGGGGGCAAAGAAGAGTTGAATCCCAATCGCAATAATTTCGAGAGCAATCAAGATCAACCCCATCTGGATAATCGTCTGTTTCAAATTGGATAAGCGCATCGCGTCCCTCATTTCTTTATTGATTATTACTATAAGTATATATGAATATTAATGAAGATGCGAGTCTAACCACTTCATGCTTCCCGTAGTGCCTGTGCGAGTGCCACTAATTTACGAGCGGTGTTGGCATTCCGAATTGTCAGCCACTGGTATAGGTCCCCTTTAGCAACAGTCGACCACCGCGTCCGACCGAATGTTTTCACGGGTGCACTCCAGAAAATAAACGGACCATTCACGGCAACTTTTTCATACGCTGGCTTAATTGCCCCTACATGTACACTCAATTCCGCCCCCGTTTTAGGCGCAATCGCCACGATTAAATTATGTTTCACATCTGGCATATTGCCCCACCAAGCTGGTGCGTCCGCAACAGCTTGAATCAACTGGTCAGCTGTGACCACGGCGATATTCACAGAAAAGCCAAAGGTCTCCACCATAATCTGATCACAAGTTGCCGCTAAGGTTGTTAAGCCTGTTTCTGGGGCTTCAAATAACACGTTACCACTATTGATGTATGTTTGCACATTGGTGAACCCAGCCGCTTCATACGCAGTTTTAAGCACGCTCATTTTAACTGGCCGTTTACCACCCACATTAATTCCCCGTAATAACGCAATGTATTGCATCTGAATCCCTCACTTTTTTATTCATCATAACTTAATTAGCTTTTGTTGACCAGTTCGCTTTATCACTGCCATATTTATTATTTTGTGGGGAATAATAATGAAAAAAGTTTTGCAAATAGCATAAATACGCCATTTAGCTTATAATAGTATAGTTATAAATTTTCAAAAAAGGATGGCGCACAATGAACAATCGAACTCAACCGCAAAACATCGCCAAAGGCATGTTTTGGGCGACTATGGCGTCCGCACTCTGGGGCGTTTCAGGTACTATTTTGGAATTCATCTCGCAAGGACAAAAGATCCCTGCAACTTGGTTCCTATCCGTTAGAACGCTTGGCGCTGGTTTAATTTTATTACTTATCGGGGCAATTAAGTTCAAACAAGATATCTTCTCCATTTTTAAATCAAAACGATTAACGGCTTGGCTAATCGCTTACGCCCTTTTCGGTATCATGGGTAATCAATATACTTTCTTCATGAGTATCCAAACGGGGAATGCAGCAGCGGCGACTATTTTACAATATCTAAGTCCTCTGTTTATCGTTATTGGAACCCTCGCTTTCTTACGTAAGTGGCCAAATCGAATTGATATTATCTCATTCGGAATTGCTTTAATTGGCGTTTTCCTTTCTATTACGAAAGGCAATATCCATACTTTAACAATTCCTTTTAATTCATTAATCTGGGGAATCTTATCCGGTGTAACAGCTGCTTTCTACGTTGTGCTACCAAGACCAATCGTTAATGAAAAATCACCAATTCTCGTTTTAGGTTGGGGCATGTTCATCAGTGGTTTACTCTTCAATATCCACCGACCATTCTGGCAAGCACCGCCGCGTTTAAATGCTTCCGGTATTATCGCAATTTTAGCCGTTATTTTGATTGGAACTGTATTCGCATATCTTTGCTTGTTACACAGTTTAAACTTTGCACCATCAACCGTAATCAGTATCGTTGATGCCGTACAACCTGTAATTACATTTATTCTAAGTATCATCTTCTTCCATGCCCGCTTTAGTTGGGTAGAAATGAGTGGTGCAATTCTAGTTATCCTAGCAATCTACATCTTGCAACGTTATCAGGAAACAGAAAATGACGCCTTAGCATAGCAAAAAGCCGTTTAACCATCCCATAAGGGACTGTTAAACGGCTTTTTAATTACGATGCGCTATATTTTACTTAGCTTAATCCTACTCACAGCTAGTAGGGTTCTTCATAGGCCACGTAAACATCCTGAGTAACACTAAGTATCTCATTAGCTAATAGCTGCAGGTTAATCACTACTCTCTCTTGGAAAAAACTGATGGTAACAAAAAAGGTTAAACCTTTCGGCCCAACCTTTTTATATTTGCGCGGCAACGTCCTATCCTCGCAGGTAGTTTCCCACCA
>ERZ794962.57-NODE-57-length-20347-cov-5.273359_pt1 | contig 20347 bp, 23 predicted proteins | sample MGYA00375739_ERZ794962 | MGnify/ENA primary metagenome ERZ794962 (study PRJEB30138, sample SAMN05968710) | food fermentation metagenome | isolation source: fermented_meat | host: spontaneous_fermented_meat_time_7_first_replicate;spontan... | place: Italy | collected...
TTTCCAATATGCCCACGTGCTGTTTTTAATAATCGACCAGATTCTGCTGACGAAAAATCAAATTTGCCTTTATCAGTTTCTATTCGAAAACGCCGACTCACTTTATTATTTGAAGATACACTGGTGTACACGGCTGTGATGTTATCCCAGGGAATTTGAATAAAATCATCAACATTATTGTCATTGAAAAATTCAAAAGCTTTGTCACCAATTAAGAACTTACCATATTGTGCGCCAATACCCAAAAAGGAGATGCCTTGCGCAGTGATTTCTACCTTTTTATTCAGAGATTGTACCATTTATTTGTCCCCCTTTTTTCTATGCTTATTTATATCATGACAACAATTATTTAAACAAGCAATATGTACAAAGGCGCTCGTCAAATTGGCGAGCGCACTTGATTAATTCAATTATTAAATTACATAATGTGAAGTACACGCATCAAGATACCAAAGATAAAGATGCCTATAATCATAACAATTGGTGAAACTTTTTTCTTAAGCAACCACATAGCCAAGAATGTTAACAACAAGCCCATCAATCCAGGAATCAAGCTATCTAAGTTAGCTTGCAACGTATTGGGTGCCATCTTTGTCAGAGACAATCCAGAAGCTTGATCGGCCAATATTTGTTGTAATTTACCACCAGTAACTGAACCATTAGGGAAGTTAATGTAAGCACCTTCGGCTAGTTTCTTAGCTGGCAATGAAACAGCAAATTTAATCGAAACCCAGCGTTCCACTAAGACTGCTAGGATAAACATACCAAGAATTGATGCGCCCTTAGTAATATCCTTCAACAAGCCACCTGAAAGATCCTGTGTTATAGCAGATCCAGCGCGGTAACCAAATTCTTGTGTATACCAGATAAATGACATACGGATCAGGTTCCACAAAACAAAGAACAAGATTGGACCCAATATGTTTCCTGAAAGTGCTAATGAAGCACCCAGTGCCCCTAATATAGGACGAACGGTGAACCAGAAGACTGGATCGCCAATACCGGCCAAAGGACCCATCATACCAATTTTAACACCTTGAATCGCAGTATCATCAATTGCAGCACCGTTGGCACGTTCTTCTTCCAAAGCCAACGTCACACCAATAATAGGTGAAGCAACATATGGATGAGTATTAAAGAATTCCAAGTGTCGCTTCAAAGCGGCTGTACGGTCTTCTTTTGTTGTGTATAACTTTTTAATAGCTGGAATTAAAGTATACGCCCAGCCGACGTTTTGCATACGTTCGTAGTTCCATGAACCCTGTAAAAATTGTGAACGCCATGCGACAGACAAACGATCATTACGTGTTAGTTCAATCTTTTCAGTCATCGTATCGCTCCCTTCTAATACTGGTTCAAAATGTCGCCAACCGGATCACCCGAATTACCGCCATTTGAACCACCGCCATTATTGCCACCCATCTTTGATAGATTGATGTAAATCAAAGCAAGTGAAACACCAATGGCACCAAGAGCAATTAATGTTAACTGACTAACAGCAGCCAAGGCAAAGCCAATAGCAAAGAATGGCCATACTTCACGTGTTGCCATCATATTAATAACCATTGCATAACCAACCGCAACAACCATACCACCACCGATTGTCATACCACCGGTAAGCCAATCAGGCATTGCAGTTAGTGCCGCTTGCACTGCAGAAGCTGGAATAGCAATTAACAAACCAGCCGGAATAGCAATACGCAAACCCTGTAGCAAGATACCAACCAAATGTAAGCGTTCAATGGTCTGATACTTACCCTCCTTGGCTGCCGCATCAGCGCCATGGGTCAAACCAACAGCGATTGTACGAACAATCATGGTTAGGAACAAACCAGCAACAGCCAATGGAATAGCTGAAGCAACGGCAACACCAATACCAGTTGACGTAAAGTTACCACCTTTAACCATGATAATTGACGAAGCAACTGAGGCTAGCGCAATATCTGGTGCCACAGCGGCACCAATGTTGGCCCAACCAAGGGCGATCATTTGTAATGAACCACCTAGCATAATTCCTGCTGTTAAATGACCAGTAACCAATCCAATTAATGTTGCCGAAACCAATGGTTGATGAATTTGAAATTCATCCAAAATACCTTCCATACCTGCAAAGAAGGCAATGATTACGACTAAAACCATTGCGATTATAGACATAGTTTAAACACCTTTCCTAATAAACGTTTTTTAAATTACTTAACGTTAGCTTTCTTAATTAAATCAAACAAGTTCGCACTGTTATCACTTGGTACCTTACGAACATCGAACACAACGCCCATGTCACGCAACTTCTCAAAGGCTGCAACATCTGTTTTATCCATTGACAACACTTTGTTAACCATCGTTTTGCCTTCTGAATGTGCCATAGAACCAACGTTCAGCGATTTAATTGGCACACCACCTTCTACGGCTCTTAGCACATCCTCCACTGTTTCAAACAATAAGAACGCATCAACACCACCTAAGCGGTCATCAGAAGCAACCTCTACCATTTTACTAATTGGTACGATATTAGCTTGAACTCCGTTAGGTGCAGCTTGTTGAATCAAACTCTTACGCAATTCGTCGTGAGCAACTGCATCGGAAACAACAATAATACGGTTTGCTTTTGAATCTGGTGTCCAAGCAGTTGCAACCTGACCGTGTAACAGTCGTGTGTCTAACCGTACTAATTTTATATTGATGTGACCTGCTTTTAAGCCAGCTGTTGCGTCAGCTTTTACAACCGCCTTTGGCTTCTCTTCTTCCGCTTCTGGAACAGAACGAACACCATCTTTGGCAACTGGTACTAAATACTTGGCCAAATCGGCCGCTGTGTTCATCCCAAGTCGACCACCATATGCTTCAATAAGCATGGGCAAATTCAAACCAGCAACAATTGCTTTATGTTCTGCATCTTGCTTTTGAATTAAGCTAGCTCGGTTGAACGGTGATCCTCCCCATAAATCGACCAAAAACAATGTGTCATCATCATTATCAAACTTTGCTAATGCTTCTTGATAATGCTTATCTAAATCGTCTGGTCCCTCTGTGGGTTGAAACGTGACGACTTCGACGTTTTTTTGTTCTCCGAAAATCATTGAACCTGACATTAAAATGCCTTTTGCAAAGTCACCATGACTGGCAACAATAAGATTAACCATCGATAATCTCCTTCTACATAAATTGTTTACCTATTGATTATAACGGAGTACTCTCAAATTGTAAACGCTTTCATGATAATATATTGTACTATCATTTACATTTACTAGTATACGCTACTTATGAAAGAAAGTAAACGCTTTCATTACACTTTACACGCTTTAATCGTAAAAATTACACGCAGCTTTCTGAAAATTTACAAGATTCTTTAATTATCTAAATAGGCTAGTTCTTGATTACTATAACTATCCGGTGTTACAAAGCTAACCATGATGTCCCCATGACCATTTAATGTATAATTACCAGTGTCTTTTAACATAATAAAATTATCACCTTTTTTGAGATAATATGTTGTTTCATTGTCAGTTAATGTCACTTCTCCGGCAATAACATTAAAAAGTTCATAAGAATGGTGCTGATTGAAGTTACTTAAACCACGAACTGATAATTTATCAATTGTAAATTTAGGAGATGTTAAAAGCCGTGTTAAAATTGTACTACCTTGAATACGGGTCCGTTGATTTAAAATCGGATCAACGTGCGGTACTTTTGTCACTGCGATAGCTTCTTCAATCTGCAGTGGACGTAGCTTGTTTGTTGTCAAATCTACTCTATCAAAATCATAAAAACGATAGGTCGTATCAGAACTCTGTTGAATTTCCAAAGCTAATACACCTGCACCTAACGCGTGAAATGTACCAGCAGGGACATAAAAAAAGTCACCTTTTTGAACAGGAATTGTTCGTAATAATTTATCCCATGCTTTTTCTGCTACTAGATTTTTAAGATCAGCTTGATCAGTGGCATAATGGCCATAATATAATTTGGCATCAGGTGTTGCATCTAAGATATACCAACTTTCAGTTTTCCCAAAATTTTCTGAGGATTGCTTATCATTTGGATGCACTTGAATTGATAAGTTTTCATGTGCATCAAGTATTTTAACTAACAATGGAAACTCTTGATTTTCATCATGGCCACCAAACAAATCCGGCTGTTCATTCCATATTTCGGTTAATGTTTTACCCTTATATTGGCCATTAATAACGGTTGAAACACCATTATTATGCGCTGCAATAACCCACGCCTCGCCAACATGATCAGATGCTAAATCATAATTGAATTGTTTCAGATTTGTACCACCCCAAATCTTATTATGAAGTTCTGGTTGTAAAATCAACACTGTCATTGTCTAATTCTCCTTTTCATATAATAGCTTATTGGCTACATATGCTGACATAATATGTTATTAAAATTGTATGCGCTTTCATTTTAACATATAAAAAAGACTGTTTTCAAATATTGACCCATTTAAAAAACAATCTTTTCATTATTCATTATATTATTTACGACGTTTTTTAACAATTACCGACATCATACCAATAAGTCCCAAACTCATCATTCCTAGAACACCATTGTTAGAGTGTTCTGCGACTGCTGTTTTTGGTAACGAGACATTACCTGTATGTTCATCATTTCTTGCTTTATTCGACGTTTTTGTCTGCTGATTAACAGTAGACGATTTGTTTATAGTGTGTTTGTTGTTCGGTTTAACATCATTATTGTTCTTAGTGTTATCAGTTACCGTGATTTGACCATTCTTGTGATACGGTACTTTCGTATCTGCACTCGGATCACTTGGCGTTACCGGTGTGGTCGCATCTGGGGTGTAGTTTTCAACGCCTGGTACCGCTTCATTTGGTACCACCTTGGTTGGATCCGTTGGATCTGTTGGATAGATTGGTTGGTCTGCGCCTGGAATCTCTTGCCCATCTTGATCGACTGGCACAAGCTTCCCATTCGCTGTATAAACCACCGCTTCCTTCACATCTGGCTGGTCGACGGTTGCTGTTAACCCACCGGCGACGCCCTTATCCGCATGATAGCCTTCAACCGTTGGTGTCACAACGCTCTTAAAGGTCTGCGTTGTCCAATCACTCGTCTGCGTCACTGCGCCAGTCACTTTATCGACCGTCACTTCGCGTTGGAACGCATGCGCGTCTGTGGTCACCACTGCGCCCGGTGTCTTGTCACCGGCCCCACTATAACTCACCGTTTGACTGCCGGCGCGTTCAACGTCACCTGTTTCCTTTGGCCAAGTTGGACTCGCTGGATCGTTCGGATTAATCGCGTCCCCTGGTGTCTTTGGATGACTTGGGCTGATCGTTTCATTCGTATGCTTTAAGTGAACCTCAAAACTTTGAATCACACCATCCTTATCATATGTAATACCATCTCGAGGATAATTATCTGCAGCTGTAGGATTATCAGTGTTTAAAACATAGCCTTTATCTTCATAGTTTTTAATCGTGCCTGCTGTACGATATTGATCTGTCGTACCATATTTACCAATTAATTCTTTTGTTTCTAATGTTTTACCAGTATTATCATCGATATACGATACTATTGCTTTTTCGTTATTATGGACATAAATAACTGTGATTTCACGTAATTGGTTGGGCTCGGCATTTGTTACTGTTTGATTTGTCGTCTCATTTAAATCTTGAGCAGCATCTGTCGTTTTTATAACGTGGTAACCTGTAATTATTGGATTTCTAACTGCAGGAAACACACCTGCATCAGCAATTGTCCAACCAGTATTTGTTATTACCTCATCAATGACATCTTTTCCAGTATTAACGTCTTTAGTCGTTGTTCTAACGATATTAGGATTAACTACTTCACCAGTTGCAACCCAAGTCTCCTGATATTGGTTGCCATCAGCTGTTGTTCTTGTTATCGTAACAAATTTTTTATTCGTTGTGTTATTCGTATCATAAGCAGTATGAATAGGATTCCCAAACTCGTCTACATAATTAATTTTTTCATTTATTGCGACTATTGGTACTTGTGTATAAGAAATCGTATCTTTATGGTATGTCGCTTTTGGTTTTTGAACAAAGGCTAGTTCATCCGAATTCATATTATGGTTACTATGCCACCAGCGTGCACTTTTCTCAATTGGTACAGCACCCAAATAGAGTGTCGGTTTATCGGTATTAAAATCCGCAAATGACACACCTTCTTGTAATGCGTAGACATCGGGATCAGCATCATCAGTCTTTGGATATACTGTACCAGTTTGTGTATATCCCATGCTGTTGGGTAGATTTGTCACCACACCATTTTGAGCCAACGTCTCCAACCCAACTGTCGAATTTGGTTGAATAACTACCGTACTAGCATCATTTGTCTGAACGTATTCACGTTCATTAGGTTGCCAATTACTGCCTTCCCATTGCGTTGGATTCTTTACCCCCGTATATAATGAACCACTTATGGAAGCACTCAAAAAATAAAATTTAGGGTCGTCATTAATACCCCTCAATTTGGAAATAGGAACTATTTGTTGTGTCCCACTATAAGTAAACCAAAATGTTGTTTGCCAATTAACATTCCACATTTCAACATTATCAACTGCATTACTACTGATGGCTACTTTGGGAATCCCTTGATCATGATAATCAGATGTATCTGCCCAATTCCCGTTTTGAACTTGAAAATCATGAAATGTTTCATTCAAATCAACTAATTTTTCTACAATTTGACCACTCGAATCTCTAATAGCGATTATCCCAGCTTTCGCCCAATTCTTTGTAATCGTAGCACCGATAACTTGATTCCCTGAATATTCCCATACTTTAGTACTGCTAGCCATATTAGATGAGGCTTTTGCGTCTGAACCAGAATAGACATCCGTTGGCTGGATATTCCCAGTAGGGGTACTTTCATCAACCGGTTTACTTTTATCTAACTTCAGTGCCTGAGCATTACTAGAAGTTGCAATTTGTGTTTTCCCATCAATATTGTCCTTCTTACCAGTATTTACGGCCTGTTCGTACGCAACTTCTTTTTCCTTAGCTACATTCAGATCAGTAATTTGTTGTGCATAATCAGCTTTATCTGATGCTTGTGCTGCAGTCACTTGTGCACTAGTGTCAGCAGATTCAGTTCCTTGAATTTCTGTTGTCTTCACTACCGTATTATCTTCGGTAACTGCTACATTTGCTTTTTTAGCCTCATCAACTGATTGATTTAACTTAGTATCATCAACTGATTGATCACTCGTGTTAACATTTTCAGCCGGCTTATTATCGATAAGTTGCGATTTTGTACCTACTTGCTGTGTTGGCACTACCCGTTGTGTTGGTTGACCAGTAGTCATTGCGTTGGCATTACTACTTGCCTGTGCTGTCACGGAAGTCACGCTAAACATACCGACTGCTATAGCAGCTGTAATCCATAGTTTCCCCGATTTGTATAACTTATAGTGCTTTTTTGATTTTTCCATTTAGTTTCCAATACCCCTAACAAAAATTCTTAACATCTGCTTTCAACAATCCTAGCAGACGTTTGACAATTAAAGTACAACTATAACACAATAATAATATTAATTACAATAGTATATATCACATTAGTAAACGTTCAAATGAAAAAAATGTCTTCAATTTCACATCCTAAACCTTCGGCTATTTTTTTAGCTGTAGGTGGCGATGGATATTTTTTACAATTGAGATACTCAATCATTAGTGAATAGTTTACTTCAATTCGTCGTGCAAATCCTGCTACACTTTCACCTTTCATGGCAATTTTTCCTTTAACATTGACTGGATCACGAAACTTAAGTGTGAATGCCATATACTTTACCCTCTTAAAATTATTATGATACTGTTATTATACAAATTGTGTATCACATTGTCAAACACTTTTCCTAGTGTTTGTTTTACATTTGTATTATGTTTCCTTTATAATTGTATACAATAATACGATTAGGATACTTATGAAATTATGGTAACTAAAGAAACGTTTGGTTCGCAACTTAAAAAAATACGTGAGATAAAAGGTTTTACAGTGCGTCAAACCGCTATGCAAGGTCATATTTCTCCTGCTTATTTATCACAAATAGAAAATGGTAGTAAAAACATACCAAAGGTAGAAACGCTATACAAAATTGCAAGTGGCCTTCGAATTTCAAATGATGATATTTTAAATTTAGCTGGCATTACAAAAAATAAATCTGCCGAAACACCATCAGCACATATTGATCTTGGCGAACAACTAGAAAACACTGATATTCTTTTATCATTTGAGGGTAAAGATCTTTCTCCGAAATACCGACAGGCCATACTTTCAGTTTTAAAGACACTGCCTGACGCAAAAAATGATTAACCATGTCATATGATTTTAAAAGTAATGCTAGTCGTGAATATCTAGAAAATATTATAGATTTAAACCGTATTACAATTATTCATCTTTCTGGCACAGTATACGATCCGGACGTCGTGAATATACAAAAAAAAGCTATTATCATTAACAATAATTATCAATCTAACTTTAGCTATGAATTTCGTATTGCTCACGAACTTGCCCACCTTTTATGCACAACATCATCTGAGAATTATAATTTAAGCTTACTGACAAAAAATGATATTGAAAAACAAGCAAATATTGATGGGATTCAATTATTAATTAATTTTTATTTTTCAGAAATAGCTTCAGGTAAACTACGCTGGAACTATCGCTTTCAATTTATTTCAACATTTGGACTGGGGCCATTAACGCACTTAGTTGAAAAAATATTAAACCCAATTAAAAATAGTGTATGACAAATTGTCATACACTATTTTTAATTTAATGTGAATCCTTTACGCTTAGGATATTTTCCAAGTTGTGAAAAATCTTGCTTACGTGTCAACATTTTAGCATTATTTTGTGTCCAAGAACTATCTATACCACGAGCTGCGTAATATTTTATCATCGTCTTATCATAAATCGTAACAGCATCTACCATTTGTTTCTGACTGTATTGACTTTTCATCCACGTACCAGCTATTGGTAGTTTAGGTTTGATCCCTGGCTCCTGTGCCGGATAACCAATCGAAAATCCCATGACGGCTTTAACTAATTTTGGTAATTGCAACTTTTCTTCGTACAGTTCAAAAGCACGTAAGGCACCAGCCATTGTCACACTACCTAGTCCGAGTGATTCCGCTGCAACTTGTGCACGACCAAGTGCGATCCCGGCAGAAATAATACCGCCTTCAAGCATAGCATAACTTGACAACACCTCTTCAGCCTGTTTGCGTATCTCTGGTGTCAAACCAATCAAATCTTTATTAAAATCTACTGTCACGACAAAATAACGCATAGCACTTTCAATGTATGCCATACCAACTTGGGTAGTTATCTCAGCTTTTAGCGCTTGATCTGTAATTTCAACAAATGTTACGGGTTGATAATTATTAATATTTGGTCCTGCACTCGCTGCTGTCAAAATTGTTTTAACTATTTCATCAGACACTGGTTGATCTGTGAATGCGCGAATTGACTTATGATTATTGAGTAAATCTATTGTTGTATTTGACATTATTTTAATTTGTGACAAGTTACATTAATGAACATAGCGACTGTCACAATTCCTTTCCATTATGATACATAGATTTTACCATTTTTTTATGCTAAAATAACAAGAATATTAGTGGAGGTAGTTATGCAGTTTGGTCGATTTCGAATAGGACTACGTACTTTAAAAACAGCGTTGGCCGTTATGATTATTATCACGGCTTTTTATTTTTTCCATCGGCCCCCTTTTATTGCTGCATTGGCATCTGTCTTTGCGTTACGTGAAAGTTGGGACAAAACACTTAGTTTTGCAAAAATTCGTCTGGTTTCAAATACAGTTGGTGGTTTACTCGCCTTAATTTATTTCTTAGTACACGCACAAACACATAATGCAACGTGGGTATCAATGATTTTTCTGCCATTACTTGTTATTATTGCAATTGTCTTTTTGGATGGCTTTAATTTCAATAGTGGTGTCATTGGTGCACTTGCAGCTCTGCTAATGATTTCACTAAATATTCCGGCAGGTGCCACTGTACTTTATGTGATTGATCGTATCATTGATACATTTATTGGTGTCCTTGTATCAATTGGTGTTAATCGATTTGCCTCTCCAAAACCAAAACGATAAAAAAAACGCTTGTGCGCTTTCAAATACTCAAATAGTTTTCAATTGTCTCTAACACGCCATCGTTGACGTTCGTGTTAAGGGCTTTTTTTTGTATCACTTCAAGCATAAAGTTGTCTGCATTGGGCATAACATACCCATGCTCATACTTCTGTAGCATTTCTAGGTCATTTCCGTTATCACCAAAAGTCATGACCTCACGATCAAGCACATTATAATAATCTTGCAATACTTGTAGACCAGCAGCTTTATCAACACCTTTACCTAAAACATCAACTGAACCAAAACCAGAACCAGTAGCATGTAACTCGTCACCAAATATCTCTCGTAATTCTGACACATGTTGTTGTACTTCATCATTTGGCCATACAAAAGTGATTTCCAAAATATGATCATCAACTGTCATCAGTTTTTCAACTTGTTTCACATTTGGATAAAATTGAAATACCATTTTTGCGACAGGTCCGGTAGCATGATTTGAGACATAGGTTGCCTTATCACCAGTCATAATAATAATATTTTCGGCCGAATCTGGATTTTTAGCGTTCCAATCAATGACTTTATGCAGTTGTTCTGGCGACAAATGTACTGAATAAAGTTGTTCTTCATGCGTTGCAACCATCGCACCATTTGATCCAACATAATCAATTTCATAGCCCTTCGAAATTGTTGGTTCAAAAAGTTCTTGTAAATTTTTAACTTGACGTCCTGACGCAGCAATAAATCTCATATCACGTGCCTTTAAGTTATCCAATATGCGTTCAAACCGCCCCTGACTGTAAGTATCATTGGCTGTCAAAAACGTGCCATCCATATCAGATGCAATCATTTTAATTGTCATGTTCATTGTCCTTTTTAAAAATAATTAATTTACTCAATACAAAGTTAGAAACAATTACAAATATATTTTGAATAATGTTCCAAATATTTGCATCTTGACGCAGCAAATCTACGCCAAATGTCAATATAAAATAACCAATAATCCCCGTCAAAACACGCGCTAAATAAAACTGCCAAACTTCTTTTATAATGCTTGCGGTCGTCGTACTTGTCGAATGAAATACCCAGACTCGATTTGTGAGATAAGCAAATAAAACTGCCCAAAACCAAGCAACAACATAGGCTATATTATGACCAGTATGGAGCATATTGTATAATATAAAGAACACAATGATATTAACAATTGTCGTTAATACACCAAATATAACGTATAACAAAAACGACTGATACTTAATAAAAACATTTTTTAAATTCAACATAACTGCTCCAATATAATCTATTAATTATATCATATGCCATAAAAAAAAGCCGTCAACTGCTGACAGACTTAATCAAATTGCTTGAGATACTCTTGATAGCCTATTTCATCAACTACCCAGTCTAATTCACCAATATATTCAGCGTGTGGGTCATGATACGCAAAACCATGTTTGAATTTATAAAGACCATCTTCGGGTACAAAATCACCAACCCCACCAAAGTCATATTCAACTTTACCAAGTGATAATCCCCACTTCAACATTTCCCATTGTACCGCATAAGGGCCATAGTGTTTTGCGTATTGTCGATTAGATCCAGCATACATATACCAAATTTCATCTCCATAACTAAAACCAATACCACTAGCAATGACTTGACCTTCAAAATGTGCTAAAAATACTTTAAACAATCCTGTATTTTGCCACAATTTTTGCATATGTAGAAAGTAATCTATTGGTCTATGCGTAATATTTTGTGCAGCAGCCATCATCACATACGTATCAAAAAATGCGCGTACATCATCTTGTGTATCACCACTCGTCACCGTGACGCCATCTTTTGCAGCACGACGGATTTGATTGCGATAGTCTCTTTTAAAATGCGTCATTAATTCAGTATCATTGGTAATTGGTACAGCACCCTCTCCGCGACCATCATAGTACAAAACAACATTTTTCCGAGGTTGTATATTACCATGCATATTTTTAATATCGCGATTACGTGTCACAAATCCAGCTGCTTGGTAAGCATCATTCAATGTGTCACTGTACGCTACTTCAGGATCTAAACGGATTAAAAATACATTTTCTGGTAATGCCGCAAGTGCTTCTTCAAGCAACGATTTTATGAGCGCAATATTTGTCACGTCTCCAATGGGGCCTCGACCTGCGTATCCCAGTAGTTTGCCTGGAACAGCCTCAACAGTTAGCACAGTTAAGACGGCATCTATTTGCCCATCTGTTTCATGATAAACATAGACATGCCCCCAATTAGCTTTTAATTCTCCCCACAAGGGGTCTTGAGTTACTTGACCACGTGGATCTTCACGTACGAAACTTTGATATGCGTTAACTTTTTCTGTATCGTTTAAATTTAAAATGGTCATGCGATTTATAATCCTGTCGTAATTGAACCGTAGTTATCAATAAAATAAACCAATGTTTGTAACTCGTTTGTTAAATCAACGTTTTGCACACGAACACCCGTTGGTACAGTTACACGTAATGGTGTAAAGTTCAAAATACCCTTAACACCAGCATCAACAAGTTGATTTGTGATATCTTGTGCAACTTCTTGTGGAACGGTTAAAATCGCGATATTAATACGCTGTGCCGTCATCTGTTCTTTTAAATCAGTCATGGCATATATTGGTACACCAGCCAAAATCGTACCAGCACGTGATTCATCAACATCAAATGCAGCAGAAATACGCATGTTTGATGATTGGTGAAAGTTAAAGTTCATCAAAGCTTGCCCTAAGTTGCCGGCACCAATTAAAGCAACGTTAATTAAACTATCTTGGTCAAGCACATTTGCAAAAAAATCAAGCAATGCTTTAACGTCATATCCATAACCTCGTTTACCCAAGGCACCAAAATAAGAGAAATCTCGACGGATCGTCGCTGCATCAAATTTAATGGCATCACTCAGTTCAGCTGACGAAATGCGATTTGTGCCAGCATCATGTAAAAACGTCAAATAGCGGTAATAAATAGGTAATCGTTTTGCTGTTGCACGTGGAATTTTAGGTTGTTGTGTCATAAGTTTCTCCAGTTTATTGTGTGCCAGATTCATCAGAAAATTCTAACAGATCCGGACATATATTCATGTTGCATGTTTTATTCACTTTGTGAACTTTTGCATAACAATTATACCATACAAACAGGCTCTTTATAAAAAGATAGTGAGTTATTCACAAACTTGTTATGATTCAAGTAACTCAAAATCTAATCCAGGGTTTGTATTAAGGTCTAATCCAGCGAACTTTTTCTCTTTATAATTCCAATAACCGGCTGCCCCAATCATCGCAGCATTATCTCCAGTATATTGTCGCGGTACAGGTATAAATTGTGTATTTGGAAATTGTTCTAACAGTTCTGACAATGTTTGGCGTAATTGTGAATTCGCTGCCACCCCGCCTGCCAAAACAAAACTTTTCACTGGAAAATCTTGTAACGCACGACGCGTACGACCTAGTAAGGCATCCACAACCGCATTTTGAAAACTAGTAGCCAAGTCATTGCGATTAATCGTTTCACCTTTTTGTTCTGCGTGGTGAACATAATTAATCACAGCGCTTTTTAGGCCAGAAAAACTAAAATCATAATTATCCTCATGCGCCATAGCCGTTGGAAATTTAATCGTTGCTTGACCAAGGTGGGCCATATCGTCAATTGTTTTACCTGCTGGATAGGGAAGTTTAAGTAAACGCCCGACCTTATCAAAACTTTCTCCGGCAGCATCATCTCGTGTTTCTCCGAGAACTAAGAAACTATTTTCTTCGCGCATTAAAACTAACTCTGTATGTCCACCAGAAACCATTAATGCTAGCGCTGGATATATAATTGGCGTATTAAAATTGGCAGCAGCAATATGTCCTGCTAAATGATTAACCGGTATAATTGGTAAGTTATGTGCTAAAGCAAAAGTCTTTGCTCCCATCAAACCAACAAGTAATGACCCTACCAAACCTGGGCCATAGGTAACAGCCACAGCATCCAGTTCTGTTGGTTTAACATGAGCTGTCTGCAATGCATCATCTAACACACGTGTTATCCACTCAATGTGATGACGACTCGCCACTTCGGGCACAATACCGCCAAATCGTTGATGTGAATTAATTTGTGTCGCAACCGCATTACTTAATATTGTACAGCCATCTTCAACAATTGCCACGCTGGTTTCATCTGCACTTGACTCAAACGATATAATTTTAGTCATAATATGTTTCGTGCACCTAACGAATTAATTCGTTACGGACACTTTCCTTTCCATCATAATAGCAGCATGGCCATTTTTATAGTATTTTTCACGATGATAGTAGACACTGAATCCCATTTTTTCATATAGACAAATAGCTGCTACATTTGATTCGTCTACCTCTAACAAAAAACGTGTGACATTTGGTAAAGCAAGAACAGTTGTCAATAATTGTTGCGCAATGCCTTGATTCTGATTGTCGGGATGAACAGCAAGGCTATTAATTTCAACTTCATCTAAAATCTGCGTCATACCTAAAAATCCACCATCAAGTATAAAATACTGGCTTCGCGGACTTTTTAATTCATGTTCAAACACTGATTTAGGCCAAGGTGATGGCACAAACGCAGCATTTGCGAGATTAAATATGCGATTACTATCTTCAATTGTTGCGCGTTTTACTATCAAGATTATTTACCATTGAAATTGCATCTTCGTGATCACCGATATAATAGCTTTTTTTGATGCCACTTTGTTCAAAACCTAATCGTGAGTACAACATAATGGCACTACGATTTGAAGCACGTGCTTCTAGACTCATAGAGTCAACACCTAGCTTTCTTGAGAAATCAAGTAGTTCATTGATCATCAGGCTGCCTAACCCTTTATTTTGCCAAACTGGCACAATTGCAATGTTTGTGATGTGCATATCACGTTGATCACGCTGATAGGCAACACCAGCAAAACCAATCACTTGCCCCTTACGTTCCATAACCAAATATAAACGTACATTTGGTCGTGACAGTTCACTCAAAAAATCGCGCAGTAGCCAAGGCGCAGTGCCAGCATACACAGCCTCTTCAATATGCACAAGAATATCAATATCTTCAACGTTAGCTCGTCGTATCGTAAATGAATAGCCTTTTGAATCAACAGATTTTTGTTCAAATTTAAAGAGTATCTTTGGTAATTTATTATTGCGATTAAACTTCAAAAACATAATTTTCAGGGTTATCCTCACCAGGATGTGCGGCAAGCCAGTTCAACTCTGCTTGTGTTTTACGCAAATATTGTGGGTTAAAGTCAGCAATACTGGTGACTGGGCTTGCTTGTATACCTAACGATACAATACCGTGGCCATCTGGTAAGCTCTCACTTGGCGTTAACATATGAGCCCGCGTGCCAAATGTCTCAGTAATAAGCGCAGAAAAAACATCAGTATCACCTAAAAAAATAATTGGTTCATCAAAAGTCTGCAACCAGTTAAATAAATTAGCAATTGGCTGATGTGCGTCAGCTAAAATATTGTTGCCTTCACGATAAACACCGGCAAAAACATTCTCATTACGCGCATTAAACAAGGGCACAATCAGCCCTTGTGTCGTTACTTGTTCTGCTAACACAGCGAGACTAGAGACACCAACAAGATCTATTTTTAAAGTATCAGCTAATACTTTAGCCACAGTAATACCAATTCGCAAGCCAGTGAATGAGCCTGGACCTTGCGCAACTACGATGCGATCAATATCTGTCAGCGTCCAATTTTGAGCTGCAATTGTTTCCTGAATTGCAGGTAAAAGTTGAATCGAATGGTTACGCGCCTCATTGGTTGAAAAAACACGTTTTACCTGATTATCTTCCGCCAAACTCACTGTCAGTGGTTGGTTACTTGTATCAAATGCTAGAATCTTCATAAGTTATATTTTAACACAAAAACAACCACCAAACGGTGGTTGTGATAGAAGTTATTTGATAGGGGCTTGATATGGCATAATTGGTGTTGTAACACCAACATTTGTCGCAAATGTATACTTTTGATTATCCAATTTAGCTAAATTCTGTGTTCGACCAGTCACAATTACACCAGCAAACTTTGCTGTTTTGAGGTTCTTTGACATTTGCCTTTGACCGTCTTTTGCAATATCAATATCATTAATCGTTCGTTGCCCAGATTGTTGCTCTAACGCACTTTTTAGTCCTTGATAACCAGAAAAATCATTTTTTCCTGTTTTTACTTCAGCTCCCTCAGTCAACTTTCCGGTACCATCATCACTAGCATTTAAACCAATGTAAGACCCTGCCGCACTCATTGTATCCCAATTATCACTATGAATCCCTAACCAATAATAATTAATCATGACATTTTCGGGCATCATTTGTCGAATGTCATCATAGGAATAACGTTTATCAAAAGTAATTGCCACTTCACCTAAAGTATTTGATAACTGGCTTAATGTTTCGGCCTCATGCGTTGGTATACTTGGCGCTAACAATTCTTTTTTATCTTTTTCAGATTGGTATGCATGTTCATACTTCACATTGAAAAATAGTGGTTCTTTTTGTTGTGACTGCCGGTTAGTGGCAATTATTTCTTTAGTTGCTGGATTTTTATTATAAATATTTAGTGTTTGTGCAGAAGCACTTTCAATACCATGCGTGTTAAATGTCACCTTTTTTTCTGGATAGGCAACATGGTAACCATCAATATTTTTTTCGCGATCACTTTTCAATGTGCCCTGTGTTGTTTTTGTCGTTGAATAATATTGTGAAGTCGATATAATGTTTGGCGAATATATAAGATCATCAATATTAAATTGCCGTTGTTGTTTTGATGCTTGTTTTGCCATTTGTGTGCCTAATTGATTGTAAACAGCATAGAATACACTACCTCCAATTATCACTGTTGCTGCACCAGAAACAGCTATTGTTTTTAACCATTTTTTGCGTTTCTCTGTTTTAATAATCTTTTCAAAATTAACATTGTCACTCATTTTCATACCCCATCATTATGTCTTTTAGTTGCTGTCTCGTTCGATATAAATCGACTTTAATTTTAGATGAACTGACATCATATATCATAGCGATATCGTTGATGTGTTTTCGATCATCATAATATAATACAATCAACGCGCTTTGGTAATCATTTAATTTTTCCAATGCGCGTTGTAAACCACTATAATCTGCCAGTATTGGTTCAACTTCAGAATATTGTGCATATTGTTCTAGCAAAATATCACGATAACGTTTTTGTCAACGATAAATGTCATAAAAACGCGATATAGCCATGGTCTTAGTTTATCTGGTGTCAATAGAATATCTGCTTGAAGTAATTTTACAAAGACATCCTGCATGATGTCTTGCGCATCATTTTTTTTAGCGCCATTATTGATCAAAAAGCCAATGATTTCATTTGCAATATTGATAAGTTCTTTTTCATAGTGATTAATTTTCATATTTCCCCCTTTCATAGATATAACGAACAAAATGGCAAATGGTTACAAAAAAAACACAAATAAAAACAACTGCAAACTCGACTTCAACATTCAAGTCATATTTGCAGTTGTTCTGATTTATATTAATTTAGTTTAAAATTGTAACACATTATTTTGTCGCTGCTTCAACCAATGCAATAACGTCATCATTAGTTTCCGCGTCTAAGGCTTTCTCAGCTAACAACTTCATGTCAACAGTGTTCAGCTTCTTCATCAACGAACGTGTCTGCAAAACAGATGGCGCGCTCATTGAAAATTCATCCAATCCCATACCCATCAAAACAGGTACAGCAATCGGGTCACCAGCCATTTCGCCACACATCGCAACGAATTTGCCTTCATTGTGAGCTGCTGTAATGACGTTACTAATTAAACGTAAAATAGATGGGTTATAAGGTTGATACAAATAGGCAACTTTATCATTACCACGATCAGCAGCCATTGTATAACCAATCAAATCATTTGTACCGATTGAGAAGAAATCAACTTCTTTGGCAAATTTATCTGCCAAAATGGCTGCTGCTGGAATTTCAATCATAATTCCTAGCTTGATCTCACCCATTGACACGCCAGCATCTTCAAGCTTAGCGCGTTCTTCTAAGTAGACTTTTTTAGCCGCACGGAATTCACCTAACGTAGCAATCATTGGGAACATAATCCATAAATTACCATAAGCAGATGCACGTAGCAACGCGCGTAACTGTGTCCGGAAAATTTCTGTTTGGTCCAAAGAAATACGAATGGCACGATAACCTAAGAAAGGATTTTCCTCTTTTGGTAATTTCCAATAACTTAAGTTTTTGTCACCGCCAATATCCATGGTACGCACAGTAACTGGCTTACCTGCCATCTTTTCGACAACTGCTTTATAAGCAACAAATTGCTCGTCTTCGGTTGGTAAGTGATCTGATTCCATATATAAGAATTCAGTACGATATAAACCAACGCCTTCCGAACCATTTTCTAATACAGCATCCATATCCTTAGGTGAGCCAATATTAGCACCCAACACAAAGTTCTTACCGTCCGCACTAACAGATTGTTGATCTTTTAATAAGGCCCATTCTGCACGCTGAGCCAAATAATTAGCGGCTTTTTGTTGGTAAGTTGCCAACGTCTCTGAATCTGGATCAACAATCACGTCACCAGTTAATCCATCGACAATCACTGTCACACCTGCCGTGATTTTTTGCGTAGCCACTTCAGAACCTACCACTGCAGGAATTTCTAATGTACGTGCCATAATTGAGGCATGTGCTGTGCGACCACCCAAATCAGTTAAAATGCCTTTAACGAATTGACGATCAAGTTGAGAAGTATCAGAAGGCGTTAAATCTTTTGATACTAGAACGACTTCTTCATCAATTAGAGCTGGGTTAGGCAATGCTACATTCAAAAGATGTGACAAAATACGTTTAGTCACATCACGAATATCTGCTGCACGCTCTTGCATATAAGCATTATCAGTCATGGCTTCAAACATGCCAATATACATGTCTGTCACTTCTTTAACTGCTTGTTCAGCATTCACTTTATCATCAGCAATCTTCTGTTTGAATGCGCCAGACATTTCTGGATCTGACAGAACCATTAAATGCGCCTCAAATACCTGTGCTTCATCAGCACCTAAGTTTTTTTCAGCGCGAGATTTAATGATCTCAACATCAGCACTAGCAGCCTTCAAAGCATCGTCGACACGTGCCTGTTCAGCCGTCACATCTGTAATTGTTGTCTTTGTAAAAGACAAATCTGGATCAACTAACAAATAAGCTTTAGCAATTGCTATCCCATTACTTGCCGCGATTCCTTTGAAGTTATTAGACATTGTTATTCTGCAAGTCCTTCTGTTTCCATTGCTTCAACGATTGTTGCCATAGCAGCTTCTTCATCGTCACCGTCTGTTTTGATTGTCACATCAGCACCTTGACCAACACCCAATGACATCACACCCATGATTGACTTCAAGTTAACATCTTTACCTTGGTATGACAATGTCACATCTGAAGTGAATTTTGATGCTGCTTGTACCAACAAAGTTGCTGGACGTGCATGGATACCTGTTTCTGATACGATATGAAAGTCTTTTGATTGTGTCATAATTAATTTCTCCTTTTTAGCTGTTAAACAGCCTCTGTTATTAGTTTATCAAAGCGCTTACAAAATATCAAGTGAATTGTCGGGTAAATCCTTGTTATATCAGGCAAAATCATCTAGAATGCCCATCTGACGGCGTTTTATATGTAAACGTTTACATATAAACCACAAATCGTTTTCTGTAAATAAAAAAGAGGGATTCTCCTCTTTTACTCACAGATTAAATTCCTGATTACCCGCTGCCTTTGCTAAACGATTATTGAATGCTTTACCAATGCCAATTGGTGACATTTTTTCAACATAAATCGTCGCCACTTGTGCCTCATCATCATAAAAACGTAGACCTGCAAATAATTGTTCCGTGGCAGTCTCAAGTGTTTCACCAAGCGACCATGATTGCTCTAACGATAACTGCATCACTTCAATTGTTGTATCCTGTGCCATGACAACATCATGTGTTTGTAAACTATGCATTAGATCTATCGCATCTAGCCTATCAAACATAACAACTTTTTTATCCGGTGCATAATGCCGATATTTCATCCCCGGTGCTTTGGGGGTTACATCACTCGCTACTGATGTCGTACTTGTCGCATCAATCACTGTGACACCTAATACATCTTGCAGCTGTTGCTGCGTGACAGCGCCAGGGCGTAAAATAGTTGGCACGTTAGCAGACATATCAATAACTGTC
>ERZ794962.59-NODE-59-length-20127-cov-41.455311_pt1 | contig 20127 bp, 18 predicted proteins | sample MGYA00375739_ERZ794962 | MGnify/ENA primary metagenome ERZ794962 (study PRJEB30138, sample SAMN05968710) | food fermentation metagenome | isolation source: fermented_meat | host: spontaneous_fermented_meat_time_7_first_replicate;spontan... | place: Italy | collected...
CGCAGAATCGGCATTACATTCAGCAATATCAATTAACGTCAGTCCCAACCTTGATCCATGGCAAGCAACGGTACACCGGCACTAACCAAAAAAGGATTAAACAGATAGTGGTGATTAGATGAAAGACAAATTATTAAACAGCATTAAAGCTAGTTGGCCGTATTTACTAACACTAATCATTGGCTTGTATTTAGCGGAGATTTTAGCTGGCTCTGTCATGGCCTTGTCGCGCTATAAACTAACTTTTGCGGATCATATGCCAACGGTGTTAAAACAATTAGCTTTACACCCCTGGCATTATTACAACTTGTATTTGAGCCAAAAGAACCCAGTACTAATTATTGTCAGTGTCGCCGTGATCCTATACACCATCTATTTTGCCTTGAAACGAAATAGCAAACATAAAGCGTGGGAAACTGCGGACACTGAAACCCACGGGAGTGCGACCTGGGGTGATCTAAAAGAGTTGAGTGACCATTACTTTAGTATCACTGCTAAAGACCTCACCACAGCGTTTAACAAGAGTACCAAGGCCGAAATTCTCAAATCATTAGTGGATCGAGAAAAGTCAGCGAAGGGAGGAGATTAACATGAATGGCACCATTTTAGGGATCGTGGCTAAACAGATTGTTTACCAGAATAACAGTACCAAGCCGAATCGAAATATCTTCGTGGTTGGGGGCCCGGGGTCATATAAGACCCAGTCAGTCGTCATTACCAACCTGTTTAACGAGACGGAGAACAGCATTGTGGTAACTGACCCGAAAGGTGAATTATACGAAAAGACGGCCGGTATCAAACTAGCCCAGGGTTATCAAGTGCATGTCGTCAACTTTGCCAACATGGCGCACAGTGATCGCTACAATCCTTTTGATTATATTCAACGGGATATTCAAGCTGAAACCGTCGCCACGAAGATCGTTCAGAGTGAAAATGCCGAAGGCAAAAAAGACGTATGGTTCAGTACCCAGCGGCAACTTTTGAAGGCACTAATCCTGTTTGTTATGAACCACCGCGCGCCCGACCAAAGGAACTTGGCCGGTGTAACGCAAGTCTTACAAGAAAACGATGTGGAGGCCGAGGAAAAGGGCGCAGATAGTCCGTTAGACACCCTGTTTCTTGATCTAACCATGACTGATCCAGCGAGACGCGCTTATGAGTTAGGGTTCAAAAAGGCCAAAGGCGAAATGAAGGCCAGTATTATTGAAAGCTTGTTGGCGACCATCTCGAAGTTCGTTGACAAAGAAGTGGCTGAGTTTACCAGCTTTTCGGATTTTGATTTAAAAGAGATTGGCAACGACAAAGTTGTGCTGTACGTGATTATCCCCGTCATGGATAACACTTATGAAAGCTTCATCAATCTGTTTTTCTCACAATTATTTGATGAATTATATAAATTAGCGGCTGATAATCACGCTAAATTGCCCCACCAAGTCGATTTTATCCTTGATGAATTTGTCAATTTAGGGAAGTTTCCCAAGTATGAGGAGTTCTTAGCGACGTGTCGGGGATATGGCATTGGTGTGACGACCATTTGTCAGACCTTAACCCAACTACAAGCCTTGTATGGCAAGGATAAGGCCGAGAGTATCTTAGGTAATCATGCCGTTAAAATTTGCTTAAATGCCGCTAATGATGTGACCGCTAAATACTTTAGTGATCTGTTAGGTAAATCGACCGTAAAAGTTGAAACCGGTAGTGAGAGTACCAGTCACAGCAAGGAAGAAAGCCACAGCAAGAGCGATAGTTACAGCTATACGAGCCGTTCGCTCATGACACCCGATGAAATTATGCGTATGCCCGAAGATCAGAGCTTATTAATTTTTAGTAATGCGCGACCAGTCAAAGCGACAAAAGCGTTCCAATTTAAACTATTTCCAGGAGCCGATCATTTGGTTAACTTGTCACAGAACGATTATCAAGGCCAACCAGAAGCCAGTCAAGAAACCAACTTTAAGAATAAAGTAGAAAAATGGAAAGCAAAATTAAAGGAGACTGCTCAAAAAGAAGTCGCAAACAAGATGTCTCAGAAAGAGGAGGAGCAACAGCAGGACAACCTAGACAGCGACTTAGAGAGAGTTTCAAATAAAGATAGTCAAACAGACGAGCCAGAAGAAGACGACAACAACTTACTTGGATAATGGAGGGCATATTAATGAAAAAATATCGCAAATATATAGTCGCCGTGATGACAGTGTTACTAATTGCTGTTGGTCTAACCGCTTGTGGGAAGTCTACAGCACAAGATTTGCAAAGTCACCAGTGGACGTTTGCTTCTAGCAAAGATAATGGTATGGCCGCTACTGCAAAGTTTTCAAAAAGCAATCTAACACTTACCCAAGCGGGATTTAGTGAAGTGTATGAGTACAAGTTGCTTGAAAGCAAGGGCAATGAACAAATTAAGTTCATTGGTAAAAATAGTGTTTCAGGTAGCACAGAAACACGACTGTTTAAGATTAAGAAGCAATCAGACAAATATAAACTAACACCAATTAACACACTAGCTAAAAGTGATACTGGTGCAGTCTCACTTATTCCCAAATAGACAAAGGAGGGATTTAAAATGACAAATATCATTCAATCAGCTATTACACACTTTTTTGAATGGGCATTATCTGGTTTGTTGGACGGTTTATTCAACATCTGCAAGGCCGTTATTGACCAAGCCAATCAAAGCTTGCCAATTGTTAAAACGTGGTATGCCATCTTCCTGTCCTTTGCGACATCGTTAGTCGTTGTGGTCGTCCTTGGCCGCATTGTGATGACAATTCTAAAAGAGACAGATGAAAGTACCGATGTTACTTGGGCTAATATCATCATGGACGGGATTAAATCAGCGGCCGTGATTCCGGTTTTCGTGTTTTTACAGGGCTTTATTCAAGGTTCAATTACCTTGCCCCTACTAAAGTATATGTTTAGTTCTGATCAGAAATTCACTGCTAAATCAATTACCGGCATGAATAAAGTTCCTGGGCTAAAAGATGTTGGCATTTCGCTACCCTTACAGATTTTGTTTCTGCTAATATTCACAGTCGTAACCGTCGTGTTCTTTATCAAGATGTGTGTGTTTGTGGCTGATATGGCTTGGTACAACCTGACGATTCCTTTAGCTGCAATGAGCATGGCGACTGAAAGTTTTGATTACAGTGGCACGTGGTGGAAGAAGTACATTTATTACAATGCCTCCATTATTAGCCAGGTGCTTTGTATGTCATTATCAGTATGGTGTTTCACTAATATGGCTAAATACGGGTTTATTGCTTTTATTGCTTCAATCGGATTCGGTTTTCTGGTGGTCAAGACACCTGACGCCGTTAAAGACTTTTGGGCTTCAACCGGTGTGACTAAGAGTGCTGGTATGGGTGCCATGAGAATGTTTCAAAATTATTTCCGTAGCCACTAGGAGGGAGAAATAGTTATGAAAAAAATCGCACACTGGTTATTGGAAAAAGCCAAAAAGGATATGCGAACCGACCCTTTTACAACACCTTCCCGGCGGACTAAGCTGTCTTACTATTTTGATACCTTAGTTAGTATGATCTTCTATTTGATGGGAATTTACCTCATGTTAATGGATTTATACCAAGAGCTTTTCACGGCGAACCATACCGATTTTTTAGGAACTGCGCTAATGGCCTTAGTTTTACTGCTGGGTGGCTTATTATTCCGTTGGTCAGCCTATGCAGATCTCAAAGCCATCAACCGGTATCAACATTATTTGAAGCAACAATCGATAGAGCAGCAACAAAAATTGCGCCGTGAAACTTGGTTAAAAGCGTTTGAACAAGGCAAAACAGAATTAGAACAGAAATTGAATTATAAGGAGTGAACGAACATGACCACTGTTATCTTAGCTGAAAAACCTAGTCAAGCCCGTTCATACGTCCAAGCCTTTCAAAAGAGCACAAAAAAACAGGGTTACTATACGGTTAGTGACCCTGTTTTGCCCGCAAATACGCTTGTGACGTATGGTCTCGGACACTTAGTTGAACTAGCCACACCGGATAAATATGATCAGAAATACCAGCAATGGGCCCTATCTAATTTACCGATTTTCCCCAACAAATACAAGTTTGAAGTGTCAGCTAATAAAAAGGACCAATACGGGATCGTCAAAGACCTGTTAACGAAGGCCGATACCATTATTGTCGCCACTGATAGTGGCCGAGAGGGTTCTAATATCGCCTGGTCAATCATGAACCAAGCCCAGATTGACGTTAAAAAGAAGACCGTTAAGCGGCTATGGTTGAATAGTTTGGAAAAAGACGCCATTATTACCGGATTCAAAAATCTTGGTGATTGGCACAAAGATTATTTAGCTTATAAAGAAGCCCAAACTCGTCAAATTAGCGATTGGCTGATCGGTATGAATGGTAGTCCCTTATATACTTTATTGTTGAGACAAAATGGGGTGCGCGGGGTGTATTCAATTGGCCGAGTGCAGACGCCAACCTTGTATATGGTCTATCAAAGAGACCAGGCAATCAAAAACTTTAAGCCGGAACCCTATTTTGAACTAAATGCGGAAATTTTAGCCAATCAGCAAAAATTCGTCGCAAAATTAGACCCCTATCAGCGGTTTAAAGATGAAACAGGGCTAATGACATTCATGCAAGCTAAACACGTTCAGAAAGGTTCACAGGGCGGTTTAATCAAGGACGTGCAAAAGCAGGCTAAAAAGAGTGCCAGTCCCCAACTATTCTCGCTATCCAGTCTGCAAAGTGCCATGAATAAACGGTATCATGCCAGTGCCAGCCAAACCTTAGTGGCCATTCAGAGTTTATACGAAGCTAAATTTCTTAGCTATCCCCGAACCGATTGTGCTTATATCACTGATGAAGAATTTGATTATTTAGTGGCTAATCTGACGAAGTATCTGGGCTTAGTCTCTAAGCGAATCGCTTTAACCAATACCACCCCGAATAAGCGCTATGTTAATGGAAAAAAGGTTGAAGAACACTACGCCATTATTATGACTAAAGTCGTGCCGACGAAAAATCAATTAGCGGCCTTACCTAAATTACAGCAACAGGTCTATGATTTGGTTTTAAGAACCACATTAGCCATGTTTGCTGATCCGTACGAGTACGAAGAAACCACCATTATTACCCAGGTCGGCGATGCTAATTTTAAAGCAACCGGTAAGGTCCCAACTAAGCAAGGTTGGCAAGTTCTATTTGATGAAACCAAAACCGAGCAGCAAGAAGTAGCAACTTTACCGCTCGTTCACCAAGGCGATCAAGTCCAAGCAAATCTGCAAACGCCGCAAAAAGAAACGACCCCACCAGTACCGTTTACCGAAGGGACATTAATCACAGCCATGAAGACGGCCGGTAAAACGCTTGATGATGAAGAAGCCCAGGCGATTCTCAAAGACGTGCAAGGAATTGGGACAAGTGCGACCCGGGCCAATGTGCTAGAAGTGTTAAAGAAACGCGGGTATCTCGTCACTGAAAAGAACAAACTCCACGTCAGTGAAGCTGGGATCACATTATGTAAAGCGGTCGAACTCGAACCCTTGCTAACTAGCCCAGAGATGACAGCGAAATGGGAGCAAGCGTTACAACAAATCAGTACCGAAGGACGTACCCCAGATAACTTTTTGAACCAAATCAAAAAGTTCGTGGTAAAGTTGATCGCTGATGTTCCCACGCAATTAACTGGCAGTGCAGCCATTAAGCAACAAATCGATCATCAGCAGCAAGCCCAAAAAGCCGCTGAGGTCTTCTTAGAAACACCGCAAGCGACCGTTTTAAATAAACAGAAGTTTTACATTGTAAAGCCTAAGCAAGGCGAAGACTTTACCCTGCCCAAGAAATGGAGCAGTAAAACCCTCGGTAAAACTGCGATCAAAGCCTTAATCACTAAGGGGGAAACCAGCAAACTAAAGGGGTTCAAGAGCAAAAAAGGAAAGTCGTTTGACGCCAAGTTAAAGCTTGACGGCCATAAATTAAGTTTTGATTTTGATTAGAACCTGCCTACCGCCCTACACTACGTTCCGGTTGGTGAACCCGTCATTTAGGTTCACTTTTACAACCCTAAAAGTAAACCTAAACAACGGGTGAGATTAGCAACGCAAAGGAGATCATAAATATGGATAACGAATTAACAGTCATTGGGAGTGAATTACCGGTTTTGCAGACTAAAGGAACCTACAAGTATTTAAAAGAAATTACTGGTAACGGGGCCTATTATCAAGTAGCTTGGCAAAAATTAGCCGATGGTTACGTTGCCCTTTATGGCACGACCTCGATTCAAATAGGATCATTGCCGACATTGAATGATATTTTTGAAGATGAGGAGGGGTAGACAATGCCGAGTAAAGCAGACGTTAAAGCCTGGAAAGCACAATTGGTTGCCCAGGCTGAACAACAAATCCTAAAATTAACTGATAGTGGCCAATTTAAAAAGTACCTCAATACCTTGGCTAAATTCCATCATTATAGCGCCAGAAACATTGATTTGATTTATGCGCAAAATCCGCAAGCGACCCAGGTCGCGGGATTTAAGCAATGGCAAACAGATTTTAACCGCACCGTTAATAAGGGCGCTAAGTCCATTCGAATTGCGGCACCGATTATTAAGAAATTAACACCCGCTGAGCAAAAGCGACTTGATACTACCGACGAACGGGTCATTGTTGGTTATCGTTACCTACCCATCTTCGACGTGGCACAAACTAGTGGTGACCCTGTCCTAAGCGCTAAAGACTTTGTCAAAGAAAATTTGGCTGATCATCAGAATGTGACAAGCTTATATAACGCGTTCAAAGATTATTTAAACCAGCAACCCGACCTTAAAGTCAGTGAAGTGCCTTTAGCAACGCTAAATGGGGCTAAGGGGTATTTTCAACCCAGCACTAATGAAATCGTCATTGGTGGCGATGAGCCCGACAATGCTTTGAAACTAAAGACGTTATATCACGAATATGCGCATAGTCAGTTACATGGGTTAAAATCAGCCTTTAAAGATCGCCCACGAGCCTATCAGGAAACCCAAGCCGAAGCGGTCGCATATGTTGCCATGCAAAATATTGGCGTTGATACCAGTAACTATTCACTCGGTTATGTGGCTACCTGGGCTAAAGATACAGCTGTGATCCATAGTGCTTTAAGTGAAATCCAGCAAGTTAGCAACAAAGTGATTGAGCTTAGTGACGGGTTAACCAAACAATTAGGCTTACAAGAAGCACAAAAAGAGCCTGAGCATGATTTAAAAAAGCTATCAGCCCATGATCTTAATAAGTCCTATCAAGGCTTACAACAACAAGTTCAGCAAGCAACTAATCCACAACAAAAATCAGAACTAAAAAATAAATTAAATGATGTACACCATGAAATCAGTAATCGAACGCAAAAACAACTGAAAGTATTTGCTGAAAAGAATCCGGGAATCAAACAACCTGATACTGAATACAACCAAAGTCTGAAACGTTAGCCAGTTTTTAAAGGACATGCTATAATGAAGACAGAAAAAGGAAGCCCCGCCGAAAACAGGACTTCCCACGCAAGCCGCTTCAAAGGCGGTGGCATAATTACAAAACTATATTAATGTCGTCCCGTAACTCGCCAAAGTTATAATCGGGGCGGCTTTTTTATTTGTTCCTTTTGTCGATGTATGTTAGCAACGCTAAAATAAACATTGCAAACAGCAACATCAACGAGAGTGTCTGAAAGACGCTCATTGACTGTGAAACCTTCCTGAAGATTATTCCATGTTCCCATGGGCCTCACCTCGCAAGGGAAAAGACAGCCACCGCCCTTAAAACTTCTTGCTTGATCCATTATACAAGGAAATTGAGTGATGGCCAAGTAAAAGAATGGTTTGCATTGAATGAGAAACAAATGATCAAGATATTTACTGAACTTGGTCGTATATTTTACTGTTAAAGTGATTCCGCCACGGCAGATTTCCCTGTTTGGTGGTATTATTTTACCCTTCCATCCTTGTAATTCTCAATAATTACATTTGACATTTTATGAATTACCTGATATGATTGCACCATTCCATAAAGTAATTCACGAGAATAACAGGAGAGACGAATGAAATTTACAAAAAGTAAGCTTGGTAACCTTGCGGATTTTACCACTGGGATCTTATTACCAAGAATCAAAGATCCTATTGATGAAAAGCCTAGTCGGAGAATGATATACAATCCATTATCAAGGTCAGTTAGATATATTCACGGTGATTCTAAGTTGCCATTAATCACCACAAATCAAATTGGAATTTCAATGCTGCAACGAGAAGCCTATCTAGTGGAGAAAAAAGCTTTTGTAGACGAGCAAATATTGACTGCAAACTTTACCGCAGCAACACTAGATAGTCGAGTAAAACAAGGTTACTTTGTTTGGTGGTTTAACCACAGTATTGAAGCACAACGTCAACTGGAAGCATTGGGACAACTAGGACGTCGAGTAATATTAAAAGATTTACGTGAAATGACTATTTCTATACCAAACTTATCGTTGCAACATGACATTGGGGAGCTTTATGTTCTGAGTCAAAAACGATCAATAGCGTTAAAACGAAAGGCTGATTTGACTGAAGAACAAGCACTACAATTCATTAGGCAGCATATGATGGAGGAAGGTTAACTATGGATTATTCACAATCAGTTGAAACAGCGAAAAGAGCTATCTTGAGTATTAGCAGTCAATACCGGGGCCTATTTGACGCTAATTCGATTGTAACAACTTTATTTGATCTCATTTATTTATACGAAATAAATCCAGCGTATGCTCAACTCCTTAAGCAGAAGGGTATGCATATTGAGGCACTTAACAAGCAGCTACATGCTATTGCTAAATCTGATGAAACTCAATTGGCAGTAATTGAAGATCTTAATGAAAGCATTCAACGAATATTGTTGCTAAGAATCGGTAAGGACAAGCAACTGCAAGTCTTTAATGAAATTTGTGAAAGCACATTACGTTTAGTTAGACAACAATCTGATCGCTTTGTATTACTTAAAGCCATGCAATCTGCATACGTTGACCTTGAATCAAGGCTAAATGGGAGAATCAATACGCCTGATCAGATTAATGTTCTGATGGCTCAGTTAGCAAATCTATCTTTTGACGGGGACGAACCAGTTAGAATATATGATTCTACTTCTGGATGGGGCGGCTCTTTACTTGAAATGAGACGTGTTATACCAAATTCACGGAAAGTTAGATTGTTAGGACAAGAGTTAAATGCCAAAGCATATCTTTTCTGTGAAATGGTGCTAGGCCTATTAGACGATGACAATACAAGTCATGCACTGAATAATGGTGATGCACTTGTTGCCGATTGGCCATTTGGTGATTCAGGTGCCGACGTTATTATTAATGATCCACCTTACTCAATGAGGTGGAATCCAGACCCAAACCTTCTTGAAAGGGGTATTTATCATAAAATTGGAGTATTACCACCAAAATCTAGAGCAGACTTCGCCTTTGTACTGCATGGACTGGCCCATTTAAATGACAATGGAACAATGGTGATTCAGTTACCGCATGGTGTTCTATTCAGAGGATCAGCGGAAGCAAAAATTCGTCAGTACTTGCTTGAACGCAACTATATTGAAGCAGTGATTGGTTTGCCAGCTAATTTACAAAGCACAACTGCAATCCCAACTATGATTTTAGTATTACGGAAGAATCGAAAACGCAAAGACGTATTGTTCATTGATGCAAGTGATGATGAGGTTAAAAAAGCACGTTCACGTGATTTGTTGTCAACTTCAGCAGTTAACAAGATTGTTGAGACATATCACAAATTTGTTAGCATTCAGCGATATGCGTATGTAGCTACACCGAAAGAGATCATTGAAAATGATTATAATTTAAACATTCCACGCTACGTAGATACTTATATCCCGCCTAAGCTAATTTCTGTGTCTGAGTTGGAAAATAAAATAGTAAAGATCGATCAGCAATTATCAACCCTAGAAGCTGATAGCCGACTTATCATGATGAAGTATCAGTAGAATGGTGCGACTGTAAATGTATTAGTTTTTAGCAGTTTAATATTTAAAGAAAAACATTGGAGGAACTATTAATGCCAGTAAAGAGTAATGAATTAGGAATTGAAGACAAGCTGTGGAGTGCAGCAAAAAAGTTACGAGGCTCAATGGACGCATCAACGTATCGAAACGTTGTTTTGGGATTGGTTTTCTTAAAATATGTATCAGATACATTTGAAGAATTGCATGCAGAATTGTTAGCTTCTAATTATCCAGAAGAGGCAGAAGAACGCGATAGTTACGATGCTAAAAATGTTTTTTGGCTACCTTCAGAGGCACGTTGGTCAGTAATTGCCGCCGCTGCTAAAACACCAGAAGTTGGCACTACAATTGATAAAGCAATGACTGCAATTGAGCGTGAGAACTCTAGTGTAAAAGGGGTCTTACCTAAAAATTATGCTTCGCCAGATTTAGCTAAGGAAAATCTGGGTGAAGTCATCGACTTGTTCTCGGACGTTCAGGTTGGAAATGAAGAATCTCGAAAAAATGACGTATTAGGCCGCGTATACGAATTCTTTTTGCGTAAATTTGCAACTAATGGAGATGGTGAATTCTATACGCCGCGTTCCATTGTTAGAACACTCGTCGATATGATTGAACCGTTTAAAGGCTCGATCTATGATCCTTGTTGCGGTTCTGGTGGCATGTTTGTGCAATCTGAAGAGTTCGTACGTGAACACCAAGGAACTATTCTAGACTTGTCTGTTTATGGACAGGAATGGAATCCAACCACTTGGCGCTTAGCTAAAATGAATTTAGCTATTCATGGCATTGATAACAACTTAGGCCCTCGTAATGGTAATACACTATTAAATGATTTACACAAGGGCGAACGCTTTGATTTTGCCTTAGCAAATCCGCCATTTAACGTAAAAGACTGGGGAGCTGAGAAGGTTATTGACGACTCACGCTGGCGCTGGGGAACTCCTTATGACGGAAATGCCAACTATGCTTGGATTGAACACATCTTGAGTAAATTGACCCCAGACGGTAAGGCTGGCATCGTCCTGGCTAATGGTTCCTTATCAACATCGACTGGCGATGAGAAGGCTATTCGCCAAGCACTGCTTGAAGATCATAAGGTTGATGCCATCGTGGCAATGCCAAGCCAAATGTTTTATTCCGTATCTATTCCGGTTTCTTTATGGATATTTGATATGAATCAAGCATCGCCTAATGAACGTGACCGACAGGGGGAGACTTTGTTTATTGATGCTCGTGAATTGGGATCAATGACAGATCGAACCCATCGCGAATTTACGCGTGCTGATATTAATAAGATTGCCAATACCTATCACGCTTATACAGGAACCTCTAAAAAAGCATATCAAGATGTCCCTGGCTTTTGTAAAGCAGAGAATCTAGAAAATATCAAGTCTAACGATTATGTATTAACGCCTGGTCGATATGTTGGATTAGCTGAAGAAAAACAAATGTCAGAAAAAGACTTTGAAGCTGAAATGACAAAGCTTAGCGGTGAATTGAAGGAACAGTTTGGTAAGAGTGACCAGTTGCAGAACAAGATTTTGAATATGTTAAGAGGTATTGGGTATGGAAAATAAAACTTTATTTGGGGAGCTTCCACTAGGTTGGAAGCATGTGGCTTTGTCAGATGTTACCACGTTTATTAGCCGGGGACGCCAGCCTAAATATATTGCCTCTGTGGAGGGGATTCCCGTTATTAATCAAAAGATGATTCGTAATCTTACGATTGATTATCGTTACGTAAAATATAACGACGCTAAGAAGAATATTAATAAAAGTGTATTTATTAAAATTGGTGATACCTTAGTAAATTCTACTGGCGTAGGAACGGTAGGAAGGTCAGCGTATATCAGTATTGATCCTATGCGACCGACATTTGTTGACTCTCACGTAACAATAGTCCGTCCTGATACTACTATTGTTGATCCGAAATTCATGTCAGTTGTTCTTAGCAGTGATGTTTATTCGAATTATATGGGATCAACTCTTGCACAGGGAAGTACAGGTCAAGTTGAGTTATCACGCCAAAAATTAAGCGAAATGTGTATTCCTTTTCCACCATTGAATACACAACATTTAATCGGAACCATTTTTGATTTGATCGATCAAAAAATTAAACTTAATCATCAGATCAACAAGAACTTGCTGAGACTTTGTCGTATTCAGTTTAACAGGGTGAAACTTGCATGTAGTTCTACTACTGATCTTTCGAATATTGCTGTGCTGATGATGGGACAATCTCCAAAGGGAAATACTTACAATCAGAAAGGTGAGGGTACTCCGTTACTGAATGGTGCTGCGGATTTCCGCGGTGGCATTAATCCATCCAAATACACGTCAGACCCGAAAAAGGTAACAAAGCCAGGTGATTATGTGTTCGGTGTTCGTGCCACGATTGGTTTAACTACTAAAGTTTTCGGTCGTTATGCTATCGGTCGAGGTACTGGATTGGCACGCTCTTTGAAGCCTGAATCTGATGAGCTACTTTATTTTATTCTTGAGGATTCGTTTGATTATTTTTCACATGCAGCCACTGGTAGCGTTTATCCTAATGTTTCCCGTAAAGATTTTGAAACCTATTCTTCCCCAGCGTTTAGCGACAATAGCCAAAGGGTATTTCACAGCTTTGCGGCCCCTCTTATGGAAAAAATATATCAGGATGAGACTCAGAATAAGAAGTTAACTCAAATTCGAGACATTTTACTCCCAAAACTTTTATCAGGAAGTGTGGATCTATCTGGTATTGAGGAGGCGATGAAGAATGCCTAAAATTCATCCGTTTACTAATGAACAAGATGTTGAAGAAGAAGCAATTGACCTTATTACCTCTCTTGGCTACACAGATTTACGCAGTGCTGAGTATAACCGGCCCAATATTCAGGTAGATAGCGAACGCGATAATGATCATCAGAAAATTGTACTTGAGCCAAGACTAATGGCTGCCCTCAAACAGATAAATCCTGGTCTGCCGAACTTTGTTTATTTAGAAGCAATGCGTCAGTTTAAAAGTGTTCCAGACGGGCCAGATTTAATGGCAAATAACCACCATTTCCACAAGTTACTGATTGAAGGTGCATCAGTAACTGAAAACAAAAATGGACAACCACACACTTATTCTGTAAAGGCAGTTGATTTTAACAATATTGCAGTCAATGATTTCGTGGTGACAAACCAGTTCACAATGAAGCAAGGAGGTCATAATCGCAGACCTGACATTACGATCTTTATTAATGGATTACCTGTAGTGACTTTTGAGCTTAAGAACCAAGCCAACGAGAATGTTGGGATTGAAGATGCCTTTGATCAATTACAAACTTATAAGCAAGATATTTCTGATTATATGGCTTACAACGAGGTTTTAATTGCTTCTGATGGCGTTAATGCAAGAACAGGATCTCTTTCGGCTGGATTTGATCGGTTTATGCAATGGCGCTCACCAGATCATCGTGATTCTGACTTGCCGGATTCATACGAATTGGAAACTATGATTACCAATATGCTGAAACCAACAGTTATTTTGGATTTGATTCAAAATTTTATTATTTTTGAATCTAATGATAAAAAAACATCTAAGATCTTGGCAGCCTACCATCAATATTACATGGTTAATAAGGCAGTGGATCGTACTGCTGAAACTTTGCAAGACCCCCAAAACAATCGTATCGGTGTTGTGTGGCACACACAAGGATCAGGTAAATCATTGTCAATGGTCTTTTTCTCAGGGATTGTCAGTCGAAAACTCGGGAATCCAACAATATTGGTCATCAATGACCGCAATGATCTGGATGACCAACTGAAACAAACCTTTTCAGCAGCGCATGATTATCTACGACAAACACCTAAACAGGCTAAGTCACGAACAGACACACGTGATCTGCTAGCAACCAATAGTGGAGGTATCATCTTTTCCACCATTCAGAAGTTCTCACCTGAAGATGGTGAAGATGCTATGCCAGTATTAACTAACCGGAGTAATGTCATTGTCATATCAGATGAGGCACACCGTTCGCAATATGGTATGAAAGCTCGTTATACCAAAGACGGAGTTAGATATGGTTTCGCACAATATTTACGTGATTCCTTACCAAATGCCTCATTTATTGGATTCACAGGGACACCAATTAATATCGATGATAAGTCAACAACAGGGGTGTTTGGTGATTATATCGATGTTTATGACATGACACAGTCAGTTCGTGATCATACAACCGTTCGAATCTTTTATGAAAATCACGTTATTCCCTTAGATGCTGACCCAGAGGTACAGCATAAGTACGAAGCTTTAATAGACGAAGCAGGGCAAGACGATCCCGGAATTACTGATGATCAGAAAAGAAAAGCTGATTTTACTAGTTTGGAACGGTTAGCTGGGGCCACCAGCCGTTTAAAGGCCCTAGCAAAGCATTTTGTGCATCATTTTGAGGCTCATCAAGCAGTACAATTTGGCAAAGCTATCATAGTTGAAACGTCAAGGCGTAATGCAGTTAAACTTTTTAATGAGATTGTTAAGTTGCGGCCACTGTGGTATTCAGCTGATTTAACTAAAGGAAAAATCAAAATTGTTATGACATCAGATACCGCTGCTGACGGTCCTGAATTAGCCAAGCATCATACTAATACTAAACAGCGAAGAGCCCTCCAGCAAAGGATGAAAGATGATAATGATGAACTAAGAATCGTTATCGTCGTAAATATGTGGCTAACAGGTTTTGATGCGCCTTCGGTTAATACAATGTATGTTGATAAACCAATGCATGGGCACAATTTGATGCAGGCTATTGCACGAGTTAATCGAGTTTTTCGAGATAAAAACGGTGGACTAATTGTTGACTACATTGGAATTGCTGATAGTTTAAATCAAGCACTTAGACATTATTCTAAAAATGATCGTAATCAAGCTGGAATTAACGTTGATAAAGCAGTGTCATTAATGAAATCTAAGTACGATATTATCATCAATGATTACCTGTATGGCGTTAATTATAGTGGCTATAATAGTGCTATACGTAGTAAGCGGCAAGAATCTTATCGATTAGCACTTGATGCTGTAGTGAGCTTAGATAAAGAACAGCAAAAAAAGTTTGCGGATACTGTGGTACAACTACAAAAGGTTTACGCACTTGTGGTAACAAGCAAGCAGGCACAAGCAATTTCTTCAGAAGTAGCTTTCTTTGGTGCTGTCAAAAGTGCATTAATGAAAATTCTGCAAGCAGTGAGTCCACATGATAATCCTGTCACAAATCGAGAACTAAATTTGCGATTAGATCAGCTTGTAAACCAATCAGTAATAGCTAAACAGCCTGTCGATTTATATAAAGAATTAGGGCTTGAACGACCAGAACTAAGTTTACTGTCCGAAAAATTTTTAGATAGTATCCAAAATATGCCAGAACAAAATTTGGCAGTGAAGTTATTAGAGCGATTGCTTAAGGGTAAAGTTAAAGCATTGACTAAGGTTAATCTAATTCAATCACGGAGGTTTGGTGATATGCTTGAAAACAATATTGAAGCATTAAATCAACGTGGGGTGACGACTGAGATTGTTATTCGAAAATTGATTGAATTAGCTAAAAATATGCAGGAAACAGAAGCAGCCGGCGAAAGCTTAGGACTGAGTGCCAATGAACAAGCGTTTTACGATGCATTATGTGATCAAAAGACCGCTGTGCAAGTCATGGGTGAAGATACGTTACAAGAAATTGCCAAAGAATTGGTAGGAACTGTGCGTAAATATGCATCTACTCCTGACTGGGTTCAAAGGAAGACGACACAAGCCGCTATGCGGCAAGCTGTCCGCCGTATGTTAAAGGATCATGGATACCCGCCAACGTTTGCGCCAGCTGCAGTAGATACCATTATTGAACAGGCACAGACAATGGCATTTGAAAATCACAACTAGATACATTCATATGAACAGATAATTTCGTGCAATCATGTTATTGATAAGTAGCAAATTACAAAATAGGTGAAAACATACCAATAAAAATTGGAGAGTGATTACAATGATTAAACATCAAGTATTTTTCAGCTTTGAATATAATAAAGATAATTGGCGAGCTAGTCAGGTGAAGGAAATGGGAGCTGTAAGTTCATCATCTACGTTTTCTTCAAACGATTGGGAAGAAGTCAAGCAAAAAAATGACGCAGCAATTAAAAAGTGGATCGATGACCAAATGGCAATGAGGGCATGTTTAGTCGTTCTTGTAGGGAAAACTACTTCGTCAAGAAAATGGATTAAATACGAAATTGAACATGCAATGTCTTTAAATAAGGGGATTGTTGGCGTATATATTCATGGGCTTAAAGATATACTAGGAAACCAGACCACTAAAGGCGCAAACCCTTTTTACAACGTACAAACAATTAATGGTGATCGACTTTCGAAATATGTTCAATGTTATGATACTCCCTACTCTACTAGTAAGTATGTTTATTCTGACATCGAAGAGAATTTGCCAGATTTAATAGATGAAGCAATTAATAATCGCTTTGATTATTGAAATGAATTTTATGAATCAACCAAGTGTTGTTTAAACATCTTTAAATGATGCTGATTACTTTCAGGAGGGGATATCAAGAATGGCAGATATTATTGGTGAAATTTCAAAGGAAGATTTTGTTAAGGGATATGCATTAAATATTCAAAAAAAAGAAGCAGCTATTTTTGTCGGTGCAGGGACATCTATGCCTTCTGGAAACCTCAGTTGGATGGAGCTTATAAAACCTCTTGCTGATGCTTTGAAAATTAACATAAATTCTTACAACGATTTAGTGGATATTACTCAATACTTCTTGAATGACCAAGCAGGTAATCGTAACTTTATTAATGACAGAATTTTAGACTCCATATCTGATCAGCAACATGATAATAAAACGTTACAGGCAATTGCTGAATTGCCTGTTTCTACCTTTTGGACAACTAACTATGATCACCTACTAGAAAAATATCTTGAAAAATCTGGCAGAAAAGTAGACACCAAAAGGAATGATGCTTCTCTTACAAATAGTATCAGGGGGCGCGATGCTACTGTGTTTAAAATGCACGGTGACAAAGATGACGTTAATGATACTGTAATTACTAGAGATGACTTTATGAGCTATGATGAAAAGCACCCCAACATGTCCACCGCACTACGTGGAGATTTTATTAATAAAACCTTTCTTTTTATTGGTTATAGTTTTAATGATCCTAATTTAAACTATATTCTAGGAAAGGTAAAGAGAACAAATACTACAAATCAACGGCGACATTTTTGTATTGTTAAAAGAATTCAGAAAAATGATCCTATATATCAAGATAATGATCAAAAGTTTCAGCAGGATGAAGTATTGCAAAAATATAAAGTGGCTGATTTAAATGGTTATGGAATAAAAACGGTGTTTGTTGACTCTTATGATGAGATACCTAGTATTCTTCAAGACATAAAATTAAAATCACTTTGTAACAATGTTTTTATATCTGGAAGCATTGAGGACTACAAAGACTTCGATAAATCAAGTGCAGACAAATTAATATTTAAGTTAGCTTACTCTTTAGTTGAAAAAAACTTTAAAGTTATTTCTGGTTTCGGTTTAGGGGTTGGCGATAATGTTATAAACGGTGCTTTACAAGCAATTGATGACTTTGATCATAGGTCCTTAGATGATAATCTGAGCCTTTTTCCATTCCCAATGGCAGATACTAATGAAAGAACTGATGAGATAAAAGAGCGTTGGACAAAGTATAGAAATAAAATAATCTCCGAATCAGGAATTTGCTTATTTCTATTTGGAAACAAAAAAGCATCTGATGGTGAGACTGTTCCCGCTAATGGTATGACGGAAGAATTTGAAATAGCCAGATCAATGAATAAATTCATAATTCCGGTTGGCTTCACAAAATATAAAGCCGAAGAATTATGGAAACAACTTAATAAAGATCTACCAGAATATTTGAACTCAAGTGACTTTCAACAACTCGAAAACATTGAAAACACTTCAGAACAAACAATAAATAAATCTGTCCAGAACGTCGTCAACTTGGTAGAACAGCTCAATCCTCAAAATAACTAAAATTATATTTCTGAAGAGAAACTTAGAAAAGACACTATTAAAATTGTCAGAGAATGGAAGTGCTCAATGTATAAAGGATTTGATTTGCAATTGTCTCGAAACGATAGCATGGAATTTATGGGAATCTCTAGCCAAGACATTAAAAACTATTCGGATAAAATTGACAACCTTTATCTTGAAACCAAGTTACTACAAAGGGTCAACTCTAATATAGAACTAACCGATAAAAATGGAATCATAGATGTGACTAAATTAAGAAACACATGGTTCCCAGAATACAAAGATGGAGTTTTTATATCACATTCTCATAAAGATGAATTTTTAGCCAAAAGAGTCGCTTGTTGGTTAAAAAAGGAATTTGATATTAACGCGTTCATAGATTCTGCAGTTTGGGGTTATGCAAACGATTTACAAAAAAACATTGATGATAAATATTGTGTATTGACTACAGATCCCAAAACTTACGACTACGACAAACGTAATTATTCCACTAGTCAAGTTAATCTGATATTATCATCATCTTTACATGATATGATAGACAATTGTGAATGTATAATATTTCTGAACACTGGAAACTCAATTAATGTAGCTAATACAGTTAAACAAAAAACCACCTCCCCCTGGATTTATGATGAACTTCAAACCACAAGGATCATACGGAAAAAGCTACCAGAAAGATTGAAAAAAAGAGAGATTCGTAAGAGCAGTGGTGTTTTGGATGAAGCTTTTCCTCAGTTCCAGCACGATGTGACTGAGGAATTGGGAAAATTATCGAAAATAACAAATAGAAGTCTTTTTAATTGGGGGAAAAGCTGGGACTCCAAGAATCATAAATGTGGATATACACCTTTAGATTGTTTATACTCTATAAGTTCTGAAAATTAATTTCTTGATAGTTTTCTCATGCTTTAAAAAACAGCCACTAGGGTATACCCTATTGGCCTTTTTTATTTCTGTGCTATACTAGGAATTACAAGTGTTCATTAGAACTGTCCAAAAGGAGAATTGGAAATGGCTAAAATCGGTTATGCGCGTGTGAGTTCCAAGGAGCAACATTTAGATCGACAGTTAGCGGCTTTAAAAGACGTTGATAAATTATTTACGGATAAATTAAGTGGGGCTAACACTAATCGGCCAGAACTGCAAAAAATGCTGGCCTATATTCGTGAGGGTGATATTGTAATGGTCACTGAATTAGATCGCTTAGGCAGAAACAACCATGATTTGACTAAGATCATGAACTCCATTCAAAATAAGGGTGCCACCCTAGATGTGTTAAATTTGCCGTCCATGACAGGGATTGCTGACCCAAATTTACGTCAACTGATGACCAACTTGATTATTGAACTCTATAAGTATCAGGCCGAAAGTGAACGGAAGCGGATTATTGAGCGTCAACAACAGGGGATTTCCCTGGCCAAACAGCAGGGGAAATATCATGGGCGCAAACCCCAATATGCCAAAGATGATCCCCGTTTGCAACATGCCTTTAAACTTTATCAAAATGGTATGAGCGATGTGGATGTGGCTCGAAATACTGGGATTAAGCGGACAACCTTTATTCGGTATCGAAAGAAATTCAGTGTGTATAGATAAATTTCTCATTAAATGGTAGATTGCAAATTTAATCCGAATTTTTTGACAAATTGGTCAGCATGACCTGATAAGGTGTTTGCCAGTCAAGTATTTTAAGTGGTCTCTGGTTAATTTCGAGTAAGGTGGTTTTCAAGCCTTGAGCACTAATGTGCTCAAAATAAGTCCCCTTAGGATAAAAATAGCGTAAGTTCCGATTAAATCGTTCATTACTGCCGCGCTCAGCTGGCGTATAAGCATGGCAGTAATAGGTCTTAATACCGTATTGTGCTTCAAGTGATACTAGACCGCTAAACTCAGTGCCACGGTCCACCGTAAAACTATGCACCGGGCCATTAAAAGTTGCTAGAAACTTATTTAGGGCTTCATTAACAGTTACTGCTGTCCGGTTTTTTAATCGGTAGGCCCAAAGGAAACGTGATTTGCGATCGATTAAGAAGCTGTCTAAAATCTCTTAAGTAATAGTGCTAAAAATGCTAAAACGACCA
>ERZ794962.60-NODE-60-length-19444-cov-4.630564_pt1 | contig 19444 bp, 16 predicted proteins | sample MGYA00375739_ERZ794962 | MGnify/ENA primary metagenome ERZ794962 (study PRJEB30138, sample SAMN05968710) | food fermentation metagenome | isolation source: fermented_meat | host: spontaneous_fermented_meat_time_7_first_replicate;spontan... | place: Italy | collected...
AAAGCTTAACTGGCGCTTTAGTGAACAAAATTGGCGGCATGGTGGAGACTTTAGCGGTATCACGGAATATTATTGCTGCCAACGTGCTTGATGAATTTGTCACATTCTACGATGCCTACACTACCGGATCATTTTTACCCGAGTATCGTGAGCGTAATATTGTTATTGTGCAAGAAGTTACTATTAAATATGGGCGATAGTTATTAACTGGCATTGCTAAAGATATTGGTACAGAAGGTCAATTGCTTTTGGATGTTGGGGATAAAATGGTTACCGTGAATTCTGGGGAAGTCACGAAAGTGAATCTACCACCGAATATTTACTGTGGTTAATTTTGTTGTTCAACTAGTATAAATTGGAGAGAGAAATGAATTCAAAAACACAACGTATAGCTGTTACGGCAGTTTTAACGGCATTATTACTTGCTGTTGCACCTTTGGCAGTTAACATTGGTCCGGTTCCGCTGACGCTGCAGACATTAATTATTGCCTTGGTAGCTTCAATTGCATCGACACGGGTTAGTTTAACTGCTATTAGCTTATATTTATTATTGGGCGCTTTGGGATTACCAGTATTCGCTGGCTTTAAAGGTGGATTTGTCTTGTTATTGGGTCCAACAGCGGGATATTTGTGGTCGTTTCTTTTATTTGCGCCTATCATTGGGCTGTCATTTAAAAAATGGTCGACTGTGACTGGTTTAGTCATAACAAATATTATTGCCTCGATATTGAACTTAACATTTGGGACAATTTGGTTGGCTATTAGTATGAATATGCCTGCGCAAGCAGCGATCACAGCCGGATTCACACCCTTTGTTGCCACGGGTGCATTGAAAATCACTGTCGTTGTGATTGTAGCAATTGCCGTGCGTAAATTACAAAAACGAACAGTATTAGCATTTTGAACTAAGTCAATCTTCGGATTGGCTTTTTTGATATACTAATTTAAAAATGTATATTACATAGTGAAACGTTACATTAAGAGCCTGATATCAGGTGGACCTAAGCAATATAAGCAGTTGTGTATATTTCTAGAATGGCAAAAAAAGTGGCGCAAATATGATTGTGATGAACTTAATAAGTTATTAAAATTCTATCATACTAAAGTGACGGTAATTAAGAATTTAAGGTGTTTGACAAAGAATAAAAATTAGAATAAAATAAAAACAATTAGAAAATCATAGAGGTTGCCGCAGACATAAGTCGCTCGCGGAGTGCTGGCAGGTACTTTGAAACGGGTAAAAGGGGATACGGCCGAAGCACTAACACTGTCATGTTGGTTAGCTGGGTCATTAGTTAATATCTAATGGACTGTCGCGAAAGCGGAGTGCTATGACAGGAACGATTGTTTAAATGCGATCCGTGACTGCCACACTTGGCAATCACGGATTTTTATTTTATGTGAAAAGAGTGTGAATAATGGTAGAAGCAATTACGCGGCCTACACGAATTGAAATTTCAAAAAGTGCTTTAAAAAACAATGTTGATGTCGTGAAAAAAACTTCTGGTGCTGACAAAATATATTTAGCAGTGAAGTCTAATGCCTACGGCCTTGGTCTCATACTAACAGCTAAAGCAGCAGTTGCAGGTGGTGTGTATGGTTTGGCTGTGGCAATCATTGATGAAGCATTGGCCTTACGCCATGAACGTATTACGGCACCCATTTTGATTTTGGGTATTTCTTCAGCTGAATATTCTGAGTTAATGGCCGTTCAGCATATTATGGCAACGGTTGTATCTTTAAATTGGTTAAAGGAAGCTGCAACATATTTAAGTGGTGAGCAACGATTACATGTTACCCTTGGGGTAGATACGGGGATGGGACGCATTGGATTCCGTGATCGTCAATCATTAGCTGAAGCGATTGCATATGTGCAAATACATTCTGATATTTTTGATTACGTTGGGGTATGTACACATTTTGCCGAGTCTGATTCGTCAAATACAGACTATTTCTATAAACAATTAAAACGGTGGCATGATATAACAGATGGGCTACCGGAGCCAGAATTTTATCATGTTGCTAATTCTGGTGCGGCGATGTACCATGCTGATGAAGTACCACATGAAGTGATTCGCGTTGGTACAGTCTTGTACGGTATTGAACCATCACGTGGTGAATTAGCAGATGGGAAAGATTTAAAAGCTGTCATGTCTTTGCGTAGCGAAATGAATTTTGTGAAATTATTGCCAGCAGGCGAGGGCATTAGTTATTCGCATAAATATACAACGACTGGCAACGAATGGATTGGTACGGTACCAATTGGTTATGGTGATGGCTGGTTACGCAAATTAACTGGTTTCAATGTTATTGTTGACGGACATTATGCGCCGATTGTTGGTCAAGTGGCTATGGATCAATTGATGATCAAACTACCACATGAATATCCGGTAGGCACCACAGTGACCTTTATTGGTCGAGATGGTGATCTAGAGAACACAATTGAAGATGTCGCGCAGCATGCCGGTTTAGCGCCTTGGGAAATTACCACTGGTCTGCAAGAGCGATTACATCGGGTCTTAGTTGATTAATAGTTTATTATGAGGAGAAGTATAATAAAATGACAGAACGTAAGTATAACGTAGCTATTCTTGGTGCTACAGGGGCTGTTGGTACACGCCTAATTGAACAACTAGAACAATCAACGGTGCCAGTGAACACGATTAAGCTTTTAGCATCATCGCGGTCAGCTGGTAAAACACTACAATTCAAGGGTCAAGATGTGACAGTTGAAGAGGCAACAGCAGAGAGCTTTGAAGGGATTGATATTGTACTAGCTTCAGGGGGTGGTTCAGTATCTCAACGTTTTGCCCCTGAAGCTGTGAAACGTGGTGCGGTTGTCGTCGATAACTCAAGTTATTGGCGTATGAACGATAACGTGCCTTTAATTGTACCTGAAGTTAACGAAGCAGCTTTGCGCGGGCACAATGGCATTATTGCCAATCCTAATTGTTCGACAATACAGATGGTTGTTGCGTTAGAACCAGTACGACGTGCTTATGGGTTGAAGCGTGTGATCGTTTCAACGTATCAAGCAGCATCAGGTGCTGGTCAGTCAGCTTGGCAAGAACTTGTCGATGAGACGGAAGCCTATAATCATGGTGAAACACCTCACCCAGCAATTTTACCCGTTAAAGGTGCAGAAAAGCACTATCCATTGGCTTATAATTTATTACCACAAATTGATGTTTTTGAAGATGATGGCTATACGCATGAAGAGTGGAAAATGATTCATGAAACAAAGAAAATTATGTTTGGTGACAAAAATTCTAAGGATGTTAAGGTCACAGGCACTGCGGTACGTGTACCCGTGCCAATTGGTCACGGTGAAGCAGTTTATTTTGAGACAGCAACTCATACTGGTGCAACAGTAGCTGGTATTCAAAAAGTTTTGAGTGCTGGTGCTGGTGTTGTTTTGGAAGATGATCCGCAACAGCAACTTTATCCACAACCTGTCAATGCAGCGGGCAAGCGTGAAACATTTGTCGGTCGTGTGCGCGCCGATGTTGAAAACGATGATTCATTTCACATGTGGGTTGTTTCAGACAATTTGTTGAAAGGTGCAGCTTGGAATACTGTCCAAATTGCAGAAAGACTGGTTTCATTAGACCTAGTAGCTGTCCCTGCCAATGCGGCTGAAAAATTCAACTCACTTTAAGTAGTTAATGATAATGGTAATAGTCTTATTCATAGCTTTGGCGATATGCTTTTCTGCGCTATTGTATTATCAAGTCAAACGAAATCCTGGCACACTCACAATTGGTACGTATGCCTTTTTTGTGACCATTTCACTGATTGGTGCGATTACTGTACTATTTGGTATATCATACGACACGATAGTACGTATTTTAGAATATCTTTATTATATCGTGGTGCTTTTAGGTCTCACATTAATGTGGCGTTTGGTTTGGTATAGTTGGAAACGTTTTCGTAGTTTTTTATTACCTATAATGTTTATCGGATATATAGCTGCGATTGTATTGTTATCGCCATTCATCTTATTACGTTGGGGAATTACAGGTTTAGCGTTGTATTTTGTTTGGCAATTTCTACGTTTTTTAATAAGCAGCTTGATTTATGGACAGGTTATTTCAGCTCCTAAGCAAGGACCACTTGTTGTGCTTGGCGGGGGTTTAGCTGACGGCTACAAGATCGGCAATATTGTGAATGCGCGTATTCGCGCTGCAGTAGCAGATGCTAAACTCATGACGATATTTCCAATGATTGTATTTTCTGGTGGACAAGGCGAAGACCAATATCTTAGTGAAGCACAGGCAATGAGAGACTGGGCTGTTGATAAGTATGGTATTCCGCCAGCAAAAACAATGTTAGAAGAACAATCACACAATACTTTGCAAAATTTGACATATAGTGCTGAAATTTTAGGATTGCAGCCTTTTACATTTTATACAAGTGAATATCATGTATTCCGTGGTGTCCTTTTAGCTGAAAAGTTGGGGATTACTGTACAGGGGCGCGGCGGTTATACACCAAAATTGTATCGTACGTCTGCTTTTTTCAGGGAATTTGCAGGTACAATGAATATTAATAAACGACGTCATGTTGCATGGGGGATGGCATGGCTAGTTGTTGGAACTATCCTGAATGTTATTTTACAATGGTAAATGATTGTGTAACATCATGATTAATAACGGGGGAAACAACTCAAAGGGAGAGCATCATGAGTATTTTTACACAACTAATGTGGTTCTTTCGGGCGAATAAAAGGCTCTATATTTATGGGTTGTTTTTCTTATTCTTAACGGAAATATCACAAATGGTATCGCCAGCATTGCTCGGCAGCTTTACAGATAGAGTGATAGCACGTGAAGTCACGCCTGAAATTTTACTTCTCTATGCAGGTGGTATCTTGTTTTTTGCCATACTGATGTATGGTTTTCGATATGCTTGGATTACTAATATTTTCCAAGGTTCTGCTTTGTTAGAAAAGACGTTGCGACAACAGCTTTTTGACCACTATATGCAAATGGATACTACTTTTTATCAACGGCATCGGACAGGCGATTTAATGGCACATGCCTCGAATGATCTTTCTGCAATTCAACGTGTCGCCTCTGGTGGTATCTTAATGTTGGTTGATTCACTTGTGATCATTGTGTTCACAGTAATTTCAATGATCTTTGTCGTTGACTGGCGGTTAACTTTAATTGGCGTATTGCCATTACCTCTGCTGGTTATTGGTGTTCGTTATCTTTCACCAAAAATCCGTGAAGCTTTTACTGCATCACAAGAAGCATTTTCAGAATTATCTAATAAATCACAAGAATCTATTGCAGGTATCAAAGCGATTAAGACACTAGGACAAGAATCACAAGATGTGCAAGCGTTTGAAAAAGAAGTTACAAAAACGATTAAGATCAACAAGAGAGTCGCCTTGATTGATTCGTTATTTGGTCCGATGGCCACTGTTATAATGACAATTAGTTATGTCATTATGATGACTTATGGTGGCTCGCTTGTCGTGTCAAATGAGATTACTATTGGTCAATTGGTGTCATTTGCAACTTATTTAGGCTTGCTAGTATGGCCGATGTTTGGCTTGGGTCAATTATTTAATGTGCTAGAGCGTGGCAATGCGTCTTACATGCGAGTGCAAGATATTCTGATGGAAAAATCTGCTATTGTTGAGGATATAGCAGGCATCGATACATTAGCTCAGGGTAATATAAAAATTGATATTGAATCGTTTGTCTACCCAGATGATAGTGATACAAAAAACGCCCTTAAAAATGTGCATATAGATATTAAATCTGGTGAAACACTGGGTATTGTTGGACGTGTCGGTTCAGGGAAAACGACCTTACTGAAATTGTTGCTACGTCAGTTCGATCACTACGAAGGTAGTATTAAGATTGGCAATATTGATATTAAGTCATACCGTTTTGAATCTTATTTGCGAACGATTGGTTATGTTGCGCAAGAAAATTTCTTGTTTTCAGATACTGTTGCAAATAATATTCGTTTTGCAGACGTCAATAAAACACAAGAAAATGTTGAATTAGCAGCTAAAAAGGCAGCTTTTCATGAAGATGTATTGAAGTTCCCTGAACGTTATGAAACAGAAGTAGGCGAACACGGCGTGAGTTTGTCAGGTGGTCAAAAACAACGCCTAGCAATCGCACGTGCCTTAATTATTAATCCTGAGATATTAATTCTAGACGATGCCTTGTCAGCGGTTGATGCACGAACAGAAAAACAAATTTTAAGCGCATTAAAAGCTGAACGTCAGGAAAAAACGACTATTATTGCGGCACATCGAATGAGTTCAGTGATGAACGCTGATAAGATTATTGTTTTTGAACAGGGTGAAATTATCGAATCTGGCACACATGCAGAATTGATGCTTAAGCAGGGTTGGTATGCCCAGATGTATAAACAACAACAACTGGTGACAACACTTGTCAGTAAATTAGACGGGCAAGGAGGGTGACCATGGTAGAAAAAAATAGTTCAGTTTGGGCAAAAAGTATTCCTATTAAAGAACAGCTACGTGTCATTGTGACCCTTATCAAAATGGCAAAACCTTTCCGTAAAATGTTCTTCACAGCGTTAGCAATTGGTGGCATCTTTGCTTTACTACAAGCTGCTGCACCTCGTATTATTACTTATTACATGAACACATACTTGCATGGAAATGATCACGTTACATGGACCATTATGATTAGTTTTGCTGTGATTGTAGCAATTATTCGTCTCGGACAAGCAGTCGCTGATGCCTTTAATGCTTATTATTTTACTGTAGCAGCTGAATACGCATTGGAAGACATCCGTGTTAAAGTGTTTCGTAAACTACACACTTTGGGTATGCGCTTTTTCGATCAAGTACCAGCGGGATCACTGGTCACACGTGTTAATAATGATACGGCATCGTTGGCAGATTTCTGGCGCTTTTTTATGCAATTAACCTTTGCCGTGATGAGTATGATAGGTGCTTACATTGGTATGCTAACGGTCAGCGTGAGTGCAACATTACTTATGCTAGTTGTGGTGCCTTTTATCATCGCTTCTGTCATTATCTATCAGCGCTTTTCATCCAGTTTATTTCGTCATATGCGTGAACGACTATCTAGTCTCAACGCTAAAATTGCCGAAAGTATTACTGGTATTGATGTGATTCAAGAATTTTATCAAGAAGAACGTTTTAAAAAAGAATTCGACAGGGTAAACGGCGAGTATTTTAATGCACGTTTTAAGATGGTAAAGGCAGATGCTTTACTATTGGAGCCAATGATTGATTTGCTTTTGGGTGGCGCTACAGTTTTAGTTCTTTGGTATTTTGGTGTTTTGTCCATGTCAACAGCAGTCGCGGCTGGTGCAATATATGCGTTTACCACTTATCTTAGTAATATTTTTGGACCTTTAGAAAGTATTATGTCATTATTTAGTCCGTTTCAAGAAGGGCTAGTGTCCGGTTATCGCGTATTAGATATTCTTGATAATGATACGTACGCACCAGCTCAGAATCCTGATGCAGATCAAGTAATTAGTAATGGTAAGGTAGAATTTAAGCATGTTAATTTTAGTTATGACGACGAACATCCGATTCTGAAAGATTTGAGTTTTGTTGCTAATCCTGGCGAGACAGTCGCGTTAGTCGGACATACCGGTTCAGGTAAGTCATCAACAATCAACACGCTGATGCGATTTTATGATTTTCAATCTGGTGAGATTTTGATTGATGATCATGATATACGTGACATTAAATTAGACAATCTACGGAAACAAATGGGGTTAGTTTTGCAAGAGCCATTTATGTTTTTTGGGGATGTAACATCAAATATTGCCATGTATGATGACACAATAACTGATGAGCAGGTCAAACATGCAGCTGAATTTGTTGGTGCAAGTCACTTTATTAATCGCCTGGATGATCAATATCATGCTGAGATTCAAGAGGGTGGTTCTGGCTTTTCCGCTGGTGAAAAACAGTTGATTAGCTTTGCTAGAACAATCATTCAAGATCCTAAAATTCTGATTTTAGATGAAGCGACCGCCAATATTGATACTGAAACAGAAGCAACCATTCAGCAATCGCTCAAAAAGATGCGCCAAAATCGTACCACGCTGATAATAGCGCATCGTTTGTCAACTATTCAAGATGCCAATCTCATTTTGGTATTAGATAACGGTGAAGTTGTTGAACGAGGTACGCATGAAGAATTATTGGCACAGCGTGGCCAGTATTACGATTTGTATCGGTTACAGGGTGTTGATAATAACACTTCAGATAATTAATCTGAGTAATGTAATGTTTTCTACCATAGCTTTGACCTGCTGTATGGAAAACAGGTACAATGAATTATAGAACAAAATGGGTAGGTACCACATAATATTGGGCTTACTGATTTTAGTCCCTTTTGTATTGAAGAAATATGTGTTGTTACTACACATATATAAATAAGGAGAGATTTACTCATGTCAATGATTGAATTCAACAATGTCGAGAAGTACTATGGTAACTTCCATGCACTAAAAAATATTAATTTGCAAATTGATGAGGGTGAAACCGTTGTTTTGATCGGTCCTTCAGGTTCTGGAAAGTCAACTTTAATTCGCACAGTCAATGGTCTTGAAGAAATTCAAGAAGGAAATTTGCTAGTCAATGGTTTTGACTTGCATGATCCTAAAACTGATATGAACCGCATTCGTAAGAATGTTGGTATGGTATTCCAACATTTCAATTTGTATAGTAACAAAACAACTTTAGAAAATGTCATGCTGGCACCACGCTTGGTTTTGAAACGTGATGAAGCTGAAAATAAAAAAATTGCGATGGAACTACTTGAAAAAGTTGGTTTGGCTGATAAAGCGGCTAATATGCCATCTGAATTATCTGGTGGTCAAAAGCAGCGTGCTGCGATTGCGCGTTCTTTGGCAATGCAGCCTAAGGCTTTATTGTTTGATGAACCAACTTCAGCGTTGGATCCAGAAATGATTGGTGATGTGCTAGATGTTATGCGTGATATTGCCAAGGATTCATCTATGACAATGCTGGTTGTGACACATGAAATGAGCTTCGCTAAGGCTGTTGCAGATCGTGTTATTTTCATGGCTGATGGACATATTTTGGAAGATAGTTCGACAAAGGAATTCTTTGAAAAGCCAAAAGAACCACGTGCACAAAAGTTTTTGAGTCAAGTTGAACAACATTAATATAATGGAGGAAATGCGTGTGTAGATGTTCTGGGAAGTCAGATGGTGTGTATCAATTTTTACTACAAACCATTATTATAAAGTGACTATACCAGTGTATTTATAAGCGCTTCAATACTATGGAAAAAGCTAAAAAAAAGCAGTTTGGTATTATTGCTACAATCGTCTTAGCTGCCGTGATTGTCCTCGGACTAATGTGGGCTACAGCAACTGCTAGGCGTAATGAAGAACACCAAGACACGTTAGCACGTGTGCAAAAATTAGGGCGCATTGTTTGGGGTGTCAAGGCTGATACCAAATTATTTGGATTAATGGATACTAAAAGTGGTGTCCCACAAGGATTTGATATTGATATCGCTAAAGCTGTGACAGTACAAATAGCTAAACAAACCGATACCCCACTATCGGCTGAGTTTGTACCTGTTTCAGCTTCGTCAAAGATGCAGCTGATCAAAAATACAAACATTGATGGGTCAGTATCAACCATGACAATTACACCGGAACGTGAAAAAATCATTGACTTTACAGATGAATATTTCGATGCGGGTCAATCAATTTTGGTTAAAAAGGACTCAGGAATTCATTCTATTAAAGATATGAATGATCCAAAGTATACAGTCATTGTTATTGTTGGAACGACTGCAGCAACAGAAACTAAAAAATTTGCACCAAAAGCAAAAATACTTGCAGTTCAAGACTATGCTACAGGTATGCAAGCTTTGAAAAGTGGTCAAGGTGAAGCAATGTCAACAGATAATGCCATTCTGTATGGTTTTGCTACCGAAAATCCAGACTATCAAATTGTAGGTGGCACGTTTACTCATGGACCATATGGTATTGCATTTGATAATAATCAAGGGCCTATGATTAGAGAGACAAATAAAGCATTAGCTACAATTAAGAAAAATGGCGTTTATAACAAACTCATTAAAAAATGGTTTAGTGATGTTCCCGGCCTTGACTGGCACAGTTTGGAGGCGAAATAATGAATTTATTACAAGATAATTTCCCAACATTCATGCAAGGATTTGGTTATACATTATTGTCAAGTATTATCGCGCTTGTTGGTTCTATGATTTTGGGAACAGTATTTGCTATCATGCAAATTTTACCCCAGAATTGGGTGAGAACTATTGGTAATGTTTATGTACAGGTATTCCGTAATATTCCATTATTGATTATTACTTTCTTCTTTTTCCTGGTCGTTGCAAATTACGTTAAAATTAGTGGTTTTACATCAGGAACGATTGCTTTGACATTGTATACGTCGGCTTTTATTGCTGAGACAGTACGTGCAGGTATTTTATCAATTGATGGCGGACAAATGGAAGGTGCGCGCGCTAATGGGTTGTCTTTCTGGCAAGCTATGCGTCACATTATATTACCGCAAGCTTTCCGTGTTGCGCTACCATCTTTGGGAAATCAATTTATTAACTTGGTCAAAAATTCATCTGTTTTAGCATTCGTTGGTGGATTAGACTTGATGTATCAAGGAAATATGATTGCCGCTAATACTTTTGATACGTTTTTGACGTATATCATTGTCGCAGTATTCTACTTGGTAATTACATTACCACTTAGTTATTACGTGAAGCACCTTGAGATAAAACTCAAGCACGCAGCATAAGGAGGAAGTATGGTTACATTAGGAATTTTTAGCGCCTTTACACCAGAAAATGTTCTTTACTTACTGGGTGGTTTAGGTGTGACAGTCGGCGTATCAATTATATCCGTTATTTTAAGTTTGATATTTGGCTCTATCGTGGGTATCATTCAATTTGAACGTATCCCGTATTTCTCAAAATTTGTGGGTATGATCAACAATATTATTCGTAACTTACCATTATTGTTGATTATATTCTTCGTCTATTTCGCGCTACCTAAATTAGGCATTCATTTACCTATTTTTTGGGCAACGGTGTTGGCAATGACTACATTTGAGTCATCGATGCTTGCTGAAATCGTACGTGGTGGTCTTGAGTCAATTGATATTGGCCAATTTGAAGGTGCACGGGCTAATGGTTTGAGTAATACTCAGACAATGGTTTATATTGTTTTGCCACAAGCTTACAAGAAAATGATTCCACCAATTATTTCTCAGTTAATTTCATTAGTTAAGGATACTAGTTTGGCATTGGGAATTGTGTTGTCAGAAATGACTTATCGTGGACAAATCGTCTATGCACAAAACTCAAATTATATCATACCGGTCTTGATTGTGATTACATTAGTGTACTTCTTACTAAACTATGGTCTATCATTAATTGCTAAGTGGGCAGATCACAAGTTAGCTTAAAGTCATTGTAAAATATTTTATTAAGAGTATATTATGAACGTGTGATAACTTTTATAAGAATAAACACATAATGAGTTGTATATGGCAATAAAAAATAGTATACTTGTTTTTACATAGTAAGGATTTACTCATATCTCGGGAGGATATAAAACATGGATACATGGAAAAAAGTTGCTATCGGCGCAGCAGCAGTTGTTGTTGTCGTTGGTGGCACACGTGCAGCAGGACTTTGGGGTGGCTCAGGGTCTTCTAATAATAAGAACTTGTCGTTCCAGTTACCAACACCTATTCAAACATTGGATATTTCTAAGAATACTGATACTTATTCTGGAACAATCATTGGTAACTCAGGCGCTAACTTGATGCGCGTGGACAAAAAGGGCGATGCACAGCCTGAATTAGCTAAATCTGTGAAGCATTCAAAAGATGGTTTAACTTATACAGTTGTTTTAAAAGACAATTTGAAATGGTCTGATGGATCAAAGTTGACAGCTAAAGACTTCGTGTATTCATGGCAACGTATCGTTGATCCAAAGACTGCATCACAATATGCTTATCTAGCTTCAGGTGTCCAGAATGCTGATAAGATTGCGGGTGGTAAGGGTGATGTTGACACTCTTGGTGTTACTGCCAAGGGTAATACAATTACATTTAATTTAGAACGTCCCCTGCCTCAGTTTGAATATTTATTGACTTTTTCTAATTTTATGCCACAAAAAGAGAGTTTTGTAAATAAAGAAGGCAAAAAATATGCTACAACAGCAGCAACTTCACTGTATTCAGGGCCATATAAGGTTGAAGGCTGGAATGGTACTAATAACAAATTTAAACTAGTTAAGAATGATAACTATTGGGATGCCAAGAATGTCAAGACAAAGCAAGTTGATGTTCAAGTTGTTCAAAAGCCAGACACGGCAGTTCAGCTTTACAAGCAAGGTAAGATTGATCGCGTGTCAATTGCTAATACACCAGAATTGTATAATGCTAACAAGAACAATAAAGATGTTGTTAAGGCACCCGAAGCTACAGCAGCGTACTTACAATATAATCAAACTGGAAAAAATAAATTCTTATCTAATGCTAAAATTCGTGAAGCTCTAAACCTTGCAACTAATCGTAAAGAGTTAACGAATCAAGTGACATCAGGTATTTCAACGGCAGCTACTGGTTTGGCACCAGAAGGGCTAGCTAAGACAACATCTGGAGAAGATCTAGCGAAGTATGTAGCGCCTGGATATAAATTCGATGCAACTGCAGCTAAAAAGGCTTTCGAAGAAGGCCTGAAAGAATTAGGCGAAACAAAAGCAACCTTTACCATTACCTCTGATGCTGATTCACCAGCTGCCAAATCAACATTGGATTACTTGCAGGGTTCATGGGAAAAGGCGTTACCAGGTTTGAAAATTAACCAAAAGTTTGTACCATTTTCACAACGTATCAAGGATTCACAATCTCAGAATTTTGACATTGTAGTTTCATTATGGGGTGGTGACTATCCTGAAGGATCAACGTATTATGACATCTTTAAGTCAGGTGCATCAAACAATAATGGTCAGTTCAAAAATGAAGCATATAATACGGCCGTTAAAGAAGCAGAATCAACAAATGCATTAAATCCATCTGCTCGCGATAAGAATTATAAGGATGCTGAAGCTGCCTTATTGAAAGACAATAACTTTAATCCATTGTACTTCCGTTCAGGCTATTCACTACAAAATCCTGATGTATCAGGTATTATTTTGAATACGACAGGATTGAATCAGGACTGGAAGTCAGCTGTTAAAAAGTAAAATTTGCTACTATTAGTTTACATTGAATTCAGTAATAAGAATTGACGCAAGTTAATTCTTATTTTGTTATAGGAAGTCATACACATGTGGAAATATATTTTAAAAAGACTAGCACTTCTGCTTTTTACACTTTTCTTAGTGATTACAGTAACGTTTTTCTTGATGCAGATCATGCCAGGTACGCCGTTTAATAATCCTAAACTAACACCTGAAGCATTGGCACAATTAAAAACAACATATGGATTAGATTTGCCACTTTGGCAGCAATATTGGAATTATTTAGTTGGTGCATTACACGGTGATTTTGGTACCTCATTTCAATACCAAAACCAGTCGGTTAGCATGCTGATCGGACAACGCTTGCCAGTGTCTGCTCAATTAGGCGCACAGGCTTTAGTTGTTGGTGTCATTGCTGGACTTATTATGGGTGCAGCGTCAGCGCGTAATAAAAACAACAAAATAGATGGCACTCTGGGTATTGTTTCAACACTTGGTATTTCGGTGCCTAGTTTTATTTTAGGAATTGTCTTGGTTTATTTGTTTGGATTTAAATGGCCTCTGTTCCCAGTATCTGGGTGGGGAGACTCATTTTCACAATCTATTTTGCCAACTATTGCCTTAGCCGTGAGCCCAGCAGCAGTAACCACACGATTTGTTCGTTCAGAAATGATTGAAGCATTGAGTTCTGATTATGTGCAATTGGCTAAAGCGAAAGGTTTGAGCCCTAAAGAAATTGTAAATAAACACGCATATCGTAATTCAATGATTCCGGTATTGACATTAATTGGTCCAATGGCAGCCGGGTTATTAACCGGTTCAACATTGATTGAGCAAATTTTCTCAATTCCTGGTATTGGACAACAATTTGTTTTGTCAATTCCTTCAAAAGATTTTCCAGTTATCATGGGAACAACGGTTGTGTATGCAGCTATGCTAATGGTAATGATTTTGATTACGGATATTTTGACAGCGATTATTGATCCGCGTGTCCGTTTGCAATAAGGAGGCCTATAATGGCAGCAAATACTCAAGATTTTGTTATTGTTGGCGCACAGGATTCTGAAGCCAACGAACATATTGCTAAGCCTGCCTTGTCATTTTGGCAAGATGCTTGGCGTCGACTTAAGCTCAATAAGCTGGCAGTCATTTCATTGTGGTTCCTAGCATTCATTTTGGCATTCGCTTTTGTGTCAAACTTTGTTATGCCACAGCAGCAAGCGAATTCATTTAATTCCGATAAAGTAGGTGTTTATAAAAATTTGCCACCTAAATCCGGATTACCTATTCCTGGATGGAGTGGTCAAATCAAAGCACCTGGTGATACAACTTCAACTGATGTGTATGCTTCACAAAATGTACCTAAAAGCGAAAAATTTATTTTGGGAACAGATAATATCGGTCGTTCATTAGCTAAACGTGTCACTGTAGGATTGCGTATTTCATTGTTAGTTGCCTTAGTGGCGACATTCATTGACTTATTAGTTGGTGTGGCCTATGGTGTCCTTTCTGGTTGGAAAGGTGGCTGGGTTGATAATGTGATGCAGCGTATTATTGAAATTTTGTCATCTGTCCCTAATTTGATTATTGTAACGATGTTAGGGTTAGTACTTGGTGGTGGTGTACTATCTATTATTTTAGCGATTGCCATGACAGGCTGGCTGGGTATGGCACGACAAGTTCGTAACATGACGTTAACATTAAAAGAACGTGACTACGTCTTGGCAGCCAAATCACTTGGTGAAAGTTCATTTAAAATTGCTATTAAACATTTGATTCCAAATATGGCTGGTACAATTATTGTTCAAATTATGATGACAGTACCGACTGCTATTATGTTTGAAGCGGTTTTGTCAGCGATTAACTTGGGCGTTAAGCCACCAACTGCATCATTGGGTTCATTGATTTCGGATGCCTCGTCAATGCTGCAATTCTATCCTTATCAAGTATTAATTCCGTCTGCTATGCTGGTCTTAGTATCATTGGCCTTTATCCTGTTGGGTGACGGCTTACGTGATGCTTTTGACCCCCGTGCGAGTGAAGATTAAGAGGTGTGCAGATTATGAGTAACCCAATTTTAAAAGTTGAAAATTTGCATGTGAATTTTAATACGTATGCAGGGACTGTACAAGCAATTCGTGATGTATCATTTGATCTTAATCAGGGTGAGACATTGGCAATTGTTGGTGAGTCAGGATCAGGTAAGTCGGTGACGACAAAAACATTAATGGGACTAAATGCTAAAAATGCTTTGATTCCAGACAATTCAAGATTAATATTTAAAGATCGTAATTTATTGGATTTGACGGAGTCAGATTGGCAATCAGTTCGTGGTAATGAAATTGCCATGATTTTTCAAGATCCTATGACGAGTTTAGATCCAACGATGAAAATCGGTATGCAAATTGCCGAGCCTTTGATAAAACATCGGAATATGAAAAAAGAAGATGCGCTAAAACGTGCTTTGGAACTGATGAAGGGTGTTGGTATTCCTGACTCGGAAGAGCATATCAACGATTATCCGCATCAATGGTCTGGTGGTATGCGTCAGCGTGCGGTAGTCGCTATTGCTCTGGCTGCTGATCCAGAAATACTGATTGCTGATGAACCTACCACCGCTCTAGACGTTACAATTCAAGCGCAAATTCTGAACTTAATGAAAACATTGCAGAAAGATACTGGTAGTTCAATTATTTTTATTACCCATGATTTGGGTGTTGTTGCTGGTATGGCCAATCGTGTTGCTGTTATGTATGCTGGTAAAATTGTTGAGTATGGTACTGTGGATGAAATTTTCTTCAATCCCCAACATCCGTATACTTGGGGATTGTTAAATTCGATGCCAACAACTGATACACAGCAAGGTGGGCTTCAAGCTATTCCCGGAACGCCTCCTGACTTATTGGAACCGCCAAAAGGTGATGCTTTTGCATCACGTAATGCCTATGCATTGGCAATTGATTCTAAAGAAGAACCACCATTTTTCCGTGTGAGTGATACACATTATGCTGCTACTTGGCTACTTGATGAACGGGCACCAAAGGTGACACCGCCTGTAAAAATTCAAAAGCGTTGGGCACATTGGCGAGAAATGCAAGAACAGGAGTCTCAAGCATGATGGATGAAACACCAAAGAAGTTAGTTGAACTGAAAGATTTGCAACTGTACTTTAACCAAGGTAAATCAAATGAAGTTCGTGCCATTGATCATGTTAGTTTTGATATTTATGAAGGTGAAGTTTTTGGATTAGTTGGTGAGTCAGGCTCTGGAAAAACAACAATTGGTCGTGCTATTTTGAAGTTATACGAACCAACTGCTGGTCAAATTCTATTTGATGGTCAAGACGTGACACATCTAAAGCATAAACATCTATCTGAATTTCGTAAAGATGCACAGATGATTTTCCAAGATCCACAAGCCAGTTTAAATGGTCGTATGAAGGTACGTGACATTATTGCTGAAGGTATTGATATCAATAAACTAGCAAAAAATAAGGCAGAACGTGATGCCAAAGTGCAACATTTGTTAGATTTGGTTGGTTTAAACAAAGATCATGCAACGCGTTATCCACATGAATTTTCAGGTGGTCAGCGGCAACGTATTGGTATTGCGCGTGCTTTAGCAGTAGATCCAAAATTCATTATTGCAGATGAACCGATTTCAGCTTTGGATGTATCTATTCAAGCTCAAGTTGTTAATTTGATGAAAGAGTTGCAAACAGAGCACTCTTTAACGTATCTCTTCATTGCGCATGATTTGTCAATGGTGAAATATATTTCTGATCGTATTGGTGTCATGCATTGGGGTAAATTACTTGAGATCGGGACGGCTGATGCTGTCTATAATCACCCATTGCATCCCTACACGAAAAGCTTGTTATCAGCTATTCCTGTGCCAGATCCAGAAGTTGAAAGCATGCGTCAACATATTGAATATGATGCTAGCATCGAAACAGACGGCAAGGAACGCCAGATGGTTGAAATAAATCCTGGGCACTTTGTTTTGGCAACACCAGAAGAAGTTTCAGTTTATAAAAATCAACAAAAGTAAACGTGAGTATATTAATCGAACATCTATTAGATGTTCGATTTTTTTATAAAAATTGTGTATAATTTATATTAGTAAAAAATGAGAAAGAAGCCAATTAATGACAAGACTACAAGATGATTTTTATGAAAGCGTCAACGGCGAATGGCAAAGCACGGCTGTTATTCCTAATGATAAAACCAGTACAGGTGGATTTAATGATTTAGCTGATGACATTGAGAAATGGTTATTGTCTACTACTAGTGATTGGTTACAAGGCAAAAATCTACCTAAAAATAATCCGATTTTAGATAATTTCATTAAATATCATCAATTAGCATCGGACATCGAGACGCGTAACAAGATTGGTACGCAACCAGTGAAGGAATTGATCAAACAGTATAAGCAGTATACCTCTCTAGCTGATTTTGCCAGTCATATCGTCACTTTAGAAAAAGCGGGATTACCTAATGCATTGCCATTTGAAATTGCACCAGATTTCAAAGACGCGCGTCGGAACGTATTGTGGGCTGGTGGATTGTCTTTGATTTTACCAGATACAACATATTACGCGTCAGATAATGAACAAGGACCACAACTCTTAGCTGCTTTCCGTGCAGAGCAAGAGGCTTTGCTACCTAAGTTTGGCTTTACGGCAGATGAAGTCGCGGATTTATTGGATAAATACCTTGAATTAGATGCACGTGTGTCTCAAGTTGTCTTGAGTAATGAAGAAAGCTCAAAATATGCAGATCTTTACCATCCATATCAATGGGATGATTTTGCACAATTAACACCAGAATTACCATTAACTGAGATGCTCGAGGTACTGGTGGGTGAAAAGCCTGACTTTGTGATTGTACCAGAAGAACGTTTTTGGCAGGCGTCTGCACAATTTTATACGGAGGCGGCTTGGCCATTATTGCGAGCACGCTTATTAGTAAACTTGGTTAATCAGTTTACAGAATATCTTTCAGAAGAGGTACGCGTATTAGGTGGTGCGTATGTACGAGTACTAACTGGCTTACCTGAAGCACGCAGTAACCAAAAAGCTGCTTTTTACTTAGCAAATGGTGAATTTAATCAGGCTGTTGGTCTATATTATGCGAGCCAAAAATTCTCATCTGAGGCAAAAGCTGATGTTGAAACTAAGGTTGCAACGATGATTGATGTTTATAAATCACGCTTGACAGCCGCTACATGGTTGGCACCAGAGACACGCGACAAAGCAGTAGTTAAATTAGATACTATTGTGCCTCACATTGGTTATCCTGAAAAAGTACCAACCCGTTTAAAAGAGAAAAAGGTTCTGTCTGGAGAAACGTTATTTGAAACGGCAACTAAATTTAGAAAAATAGAAGTGGCTTACCAATGGTCAAAATGGCATCAACCTGTTGACCGTAGCGAGTGGCACATGGGCGCTCATTTGGTAAATGCCTATTATGATCCACAACAAAATCAAATTGTTTTTCCGGCAGCTATTTTGCAAGCACCATTCTATAGTTTAGAGCAATCATCATCAGCAAATTATGGTGGTATTGGCAGTGTGATCGCTCACGAAATTTCACATGCGTTTGATACTAACGGTGCCTCTTTTGATGAATTTGGGAGCTTAAATAATTGGTGGACCGACGCAGATTATGCTGCCTTTAAAGAGCGTACTCAAAAAGTTGTTGACCAATTTGATGGCCTAGACTCATATGGTGCTAAAGTTAATGGTGAACTGACAGTGTCTGAAAATGTTGCTGATCTTGGTGGCCTCGCAGCAGCTCTAGCAGCAGCAAAATTGGAGAAAGATTTTTCATCAGAATCATTTTTCTTAAGTTGGGCAACAATTTGGCGTATGAAAGCAAGACCAGAGTATATGAAATTACTGGCCTCAGCTGATGTTCATGGTCCTGCAAAATTACGTGTTAATGTTCAGGTAAAAAACTTTGATGACTTTTTCGAAACCTTCAAGGTTACGCCCAAGGATGGCATGTGGCGCGACCCTGAGAATCGTGTGACTATTTGGTGATATTGCTTCCAAAATAAATTTGTTCATAAGTCATTAAAAATGTCATGTTTTTCACAACATGGCATTTTTAATGTGCTTGTTTTTGGTACTTTTAAAAAAGAATATGACTCAAGAGGCAAACAGAGGTATAAATTTGATATAATA
>ERZ794962.62-NODE-62-length-19294-cov-13.258797_pt1 | contig 19294 bp, 20 predicted proteins | sample MGYA00375739_ERZ794962 | MGnify/ENA primary metagenome ERZ794962 (study PRJEB30138, sample SAMN05968710) | food fermentation metagenome | isolation source: fermented_meat | host: spontaneous_fermented_meat_time_7_first_replicate;spontan... | place: Italy | collected...
AAGCGTTTTTTATAAATATTTTTTGAATATTTATTCAATCTCGTTTGACCCGTTATTTCGTTAGCAATGAGCTTTTCTCTCGCTGACAACATAGAATACTATACCAACAATCCAAGACATCGTCAAGCGATTGTTTACTTTTTTTTGAATAAAAATATAAAAAGTTTCAAAAGCGTACATTGTTGAATAGATATTCACCGATTGTCCGAACTAATTCAAGTGCGGGACACTCGTGACTTCTAACTTATCCAGTAATTCCGTGAACTCACTAGGGTTCGCAAATCGAAAACCGGCTTCACTAATTATTCTCAATTGTTCGGTATAAAAATCAGTCTCATGAGCTCCCCACTGAAAGACAAAGAACGAAACGTTCTCACCTTCAAGGTTAATATTCGCTAAATTGATCAATCTCAATTCGTTAACATCAATATTTAGCTGTGCTTGGATTGCAATTAATACAGCAGCAAGTGGTGTTTGATCATCTTGCTTATTGGTCACCAGCATCTTATAAGAAGCATCAACTTGTGGTTGGACCAAAAAATCATATTGTCCTTGCTCTGTCTTATACATAATCGTTCCGGCTACTTTAGCACTCATACATTCTCACCCTTATTCAAGTCTTCTATCGCTTCTTCAGTCCATCTTGGTAATCGTTCTGCAATGGGCGCAAACCCAATATGAATCCGGCGATTTGTCCAATAGTGTTTCTTAGCACGCTGTGGTGCTAAATCTTGTGCTTTATGTAGCGCACGTAACGACAAACTAATTTTATGTGTGTATTCATCGATATCTAACACTAATACATCTAACACTTGACCGACTTTAAACTGTTCATCTAACGCTTTAACAAAACCATGACCACATTCTGAGATGTGGATTAAGCCTTGGACCGTTGCATCTAATGAAACAAATACACCATATGGTTGAATGCCTGTTACAGTACCTGTAATCTTTTGTCCAATTCGATAACCCATATTTTCCTCCATTTCAATATTCCTATCTATTTTAAGCCTTCCAGTTAGTAAAAGGCAAGCTATCGGCTAAGACCTTTTATACAATTCCTTCTATAATATGTAAAAAGAACCTGAGGAAACATCCCTCAGGTTCTCATTTAACTAAAGTTGATCAGCTGCTAGTAAAAGTGCCCCAGTAATCCCAGCGTCATCCCCTAATGCAACATGCACGATGTAGTCATCAAGGTCAGGCGTTTGCACATAACCTGCCATTTGACGTTTAAAGGATTCACGAATCATTGGGAATAGTTGGGCTTGTTTCGACACCCCACCACCGAAGACAATTCGTTCTGGCGATAGCATTAAAGCAATATTTACACAGGCTTGAGCTAAATAGTCAGCTTCCATTTGCCATGCTTGATGATCAGCCGGCAATAAGTGGCCTTTCTTGCCCCCAACGGCGTTCGATTGCTGGACCAGCTGCTAAGCCTTCCAAACAATTGTGGTGATAAGGACATGTCCCTTCGTATGAATCTTCTGGTTGTTGCCGAATTAACATGTGGCCGATTTCAGGATGGCTGTAACCTTGTAAAATCTGACCGTGTTCAACAACACCGCCACCAATCCCCGTCCCGACAGTTAAGTAAACACAACTATCAAGTCCATCAGCAGCGCCCATCTTCAATTCACCATAGGCTGCGGCATTCACATCCGTTGTAAAAGCAAACTGGGTATCAGGATAATGAGCTTTCATTGCTCCTAAGATATCATAGTGTTCCCACCCTGCTTTGGGTGTATCGATGATTGATCCATATGTTTTTGATTTCGGGTTAACATCAATTGGGCCAAACGATGCCAAACCAATGGCATCTAAATGATCGAATTGATCAAAATATTCAAATAACCGTGGCATCGTTTGTTCCGGCGTCTCGGTTGGCATACTAATTCGTTCTTGTATCCCATTTTTTCCATCTGTTACGGCACAGACAAACTTCGTGCCCCCTCCTTCAATTCCACCTACTAGCATCTAAAACACCCCTTCAATTAAAATTAATGATTAATCGTAATGTGATTGATGATAACTTCTTCAACTGGTTTGTCTTGCATTCCTGTTTCTGTAGCGTTGATCTTATTAACAACGTCCATCCCACTCAAGACGTGACCAAATACAGTATGTTTAAAATCTAACCAAGGTGTACCACCCTTTTCATAAGCCGTAATGACTTCTTCTGGGTAACCAGCACCTGGCATTTGTGACAACATGTTTTGGTTGATATGTTCGTTTGTTACGATGAAGAATTGGCTGCCGTTCGTATTAGGACCAGCATTAGCCATTGATAATGCACCATTTAAGTTAAAGACTTCTTGGTTGAATTCATCTTCGAAAGGTTGGCCCCAGAGACTTTCGCCACCCATCCCAGTACCGGTTGGATCGCCACCTTGAATCATGAAATCGTTGATGACCCGGTGGAAAATCACACCGTCATAGTAATCTTTTTCAGCTAAGCCGATAAAGTTTTCTACTGTCTTAGGTGCTTGGTCTTGGAAAAGTGCTACTGTAAATTCGCCACGGTTTGTGTCAAAAGTAGCTGTTGGCCCTGCAAAGTTTGCAAGGTCTAATTGTGGATATGTCATTTAATCGTCCTCCTTGTTTTGACTCACAATCATTATGATAGCGAATTGCTTCATAAATTACTACGATTATTTCATTAAACATGCTTTCCTTATTTTTTTCTAGTATACTAATTTAAGAAATCTACTATTAAGGAAGTTATCTCATGCTTGATTCAAATCATCTCTTTGATATCACCATTATTGGCGGCGGTCCTGTCGGAATGTTTGCTGCCTATTATGCTGGTATGCGCAAGGCCGATGTTCAGATTATCGAAAGTCTCCCCGAACTCGGTGGTCAAGTCGCAACACTCTATCCAGAAAAGCAAATCTATGATGTCGCTGGTTTCAGTGGTATCTCTGGTGCACAGCTCACCGAAAACTTAATTGAACAGCTGGCACTTTTCCAACCAACCTTGCAATTATCCACTGCTGTGCAAGGTATCGAACCCCAAGAAGATGGGACTTTCGTTCTTAAAACAACGAAGGGCACGACACGCACCAAAGGCATCATCATTGCCGTTGGGAACGGGGCTTTCACACCGCGGAAACTCGCTGTCGATTACGATCCAGAATGGGAAAATCACTATATTCACTACTTCGCAAAAGAAATGGCGCAGTTCAAAGATCAAACCGTTGCCGTTGCTGGCGGTGGTGATTCGGCCATTGAATGGGCACTAATGCTCGAAAAAGTGGCTAAACAAGTCTATTTAATTCACCGTCGGGATCAATTCCGCGGGCTTGAAAGTAGCGTTGAAGCACTCAAACAATCAACTGTCCAAATTAAGACGCCGTTTTTAATCGATAGTTTGACCGAAATGAACCAACAACTCGCATTAACTTTAAATAAGATGAAATCAACCGATCAAGAGCAGCTAACAATTGACAAACTCCTTGTTAACTATGGGTTTATCTCTGATACTCGAATTCTCCGTGATTGGGGATTAACATTGGACCACCATCAAGTCGCTGTTAACCAACAACTCGAGACGAACATCCCGAACATCTATGCGATCGGCGATATTGCTACCTACCCTGGTAAAGTGAAGTTAATTGCCAGCGGATTTGGTGAAGCACCAATGGCTGTGACTGAGTTACTAACGAATCTCTACCCAGAAAAACGCCAACCACTACACAGCACGTCCATTATGTAAGAGTGCGCAATATGCCCGATTACCTTCTGAGGATTAGCCTAGTCCAGTAAATTAGCGACGCAGTCGATGATTTACTGGCCGTAGCTAACCGGAAGAAGGTGGCTTATGGAGCACGTTTCGATAAGAGTGCTTTAACTAGCGGTTAGCTTCTGAGTATAGCATCGGTTAGTGAATGAGCCGCACAGCCGACCGTTTGCAAACCGTGGCTAAACGGAAGAAGTTGCTAGCTAAAGCACGTTTTAAAAAAGCCCTGCATCAACGTTTTAACCGTTGATGCAGGACTTTTTAGTATTTTATTAAGCATTATTTTTTTTCATTTGACTCTTAACCGCTGTGATAACCATCGGAATCAATGAGACCCCGATAATCCCTAACACAACGAGTGAGAAATGTTCACGCACAACAGCAATGTTTCCGAAGAAGTAACCAGCTCCGCAACAGAGTGTCACCCATAAGATACTCCCAATCACGTCGTAACGGAAGAACTTCATGAAGGCCATCTGGCTCCCACCGGCAACAAATGGAACGAATGTTCTAATAATCGGCATGAAACGGCCAATTGCAATGGTTTTACCACCATACTTATCAAAGAAGACCTGCGCCTCTTCAATTTTCTCGGTATTGATAAACTTGCCGAAGAACCGATTCTTCGTGGCGGCTAAACCGACCCGTTGGCCAATTTGTTCATTCAATGAATCACCCGCAATTGAGGCGATTAAGAACAAGGCAGCAAACAGCCAGACATTCAAGTCATTATCAGTCCGGGCTGCCAAAGCAGCAGCGGCAAATAAAAGCGAGTCCCCCGGTAGAAACGGTAAGATAACCGCCCCGGTTTCAACAAAGATAATGGCAAACAAGATGACATAGGTCCAGTTGCCGAACTGATTAACAATGTTGACCAGGTGGGCATCAATATGTAAAACAAAATCAATTAACTGCGTCATGCGATTTCTCCTATACTCTTTTTCAATTTAAAAATATATCCCTTATTAGGATACCGAATCCATGCATCAAAGCAATCACTTTTGCATTTTCTTAATAAAAAGCCAAACGTTATAGCGCACGTTTACCGCGCCATAACAGCCAAGCAAAACTACCCTCTAACAAAATGAAGAAGAGTGCAAAACAAAGGCCAAAATAGACTTCCGGTAACACTAAGATAATCGGATCAGTGATTGGATCAAACTGCCAGTTCAGATTGCGAAACAATAATTCGTGGAACGTAATGAAAAACCGATCGAAATTCATACTAGCAATAAACCCTAATATGGGTGGCACCACAAGAGCAACTTGCATTGGGCGGACGTATTGCCAAACCCGATTGGTCTTGCGCCGACTCCGCCAATGCTGAATCGCCGCTCCAATCGTTACTAGCCAAATAACTACTGCTAAACCAAACAAGCGTTTCACTTCAACAAAATGTTGCCGACCATCCAATGACATTGGAAAGTCAGGTAGTTGTAAGCGTGGTTGCCATGGCACAAGTAAGTAGCCCATTAACCGGTTAAAGTTCATCATCAGCCGCGGTTGCGTTAATTCCCGTTGACTCGCTAGATCGAGGTAGTGACTCACTAGCGGATAAAGTGCCCAGCTTAACAATAACGTTATTAAAATCGCACTGCTGACTAACGCCAAATACAACGCCGCCCAACTAATGGTACTTCTAACCCGCTTTAAACGTCCCATTCGGTTAAGTCGTTAATGATATGCGTTGGTTGCAAGGCTTCTTTTGCCACATCCTCTGGCGTTGAAACACCAGTGTAAACTAACAACGTATCCATCCCTGCATTCAAGCCAGCCTTGATATCTGTATTGTAGTTATCGCCAACCATCACCACTTGTTCCTTCGTCAAGCCGAATTGCTCTAAGGCCATTTCCATAATGATTTTTTCAGGCTTACCGATATAGAGTGCACTTTGTTGCGTTGCCCGTTCAACCATCGCAATCACTGAACCAGCACCTGGCACTAGCCCGCGTTCGTTTGGTAAATTCGTATCCGCATTGGTGCCGATGAATAATGCACCGCGCTTAATCGCTAACGTTGCTAATTCAAACTTGTGATAAGTCACATCATAATCCAAACCAACTACCACGTAGTCTGGATCGAATTCATTGGTTCTAAAACCGGCATCTGATAGAGCCTGCTTCAAACCAAGTTCTCCAATCACGTAGACCGTTTTGCCATTCGCTGTACCACCGTTTAAATTCAATAGATAGCGCGCCGTTGCCAAAGAAGGGGTATACACTTGGTCAACTGTCGCATGAATGTCATGGTTATCCGCCAAATTCTGAATCACAGCAGCTGGTGATTTCGTAGTGTTGTTCGTCAAAAACATGAACGGAATTTGTTTTGCTTGTAGGCGTTCAATGAAATCTTTGGCTTCTGGCATCCGATCACGGCCGCGATACACGGTGCCGTCTAAATCAATTAAATACCCTGCATAATCTGTGTTTGTCATAGTTGTCTAACTCCAATTACGTTTTACTTTTTATTGTGTTCCAAAGGACGGATCTTAAAATGACGCTTATTAACTGATTTTTGATTCTCGGTTACCGCCTTTTGAGGGCGTTCTTTAGTCACTTTTTGCTTGTTATCGGTGACTTTCCGTTCTGTAAAACCTGGCTTTTGACGCCGACGCCGTTGCTGACCACGTTGGCGATTACTCCGCCGATTCTCATTCTTAATGATTGGCTTGCCTTGACGTTCCAAAACAAAGTAGGCACAACCAAAGTTGCAGTATTCGTATAGATAATCTTGTAACGTATTGATTAATTGATCTTTATTAGCGCGTTTGTTGGTTGCTTTGTAAAAGCCCTTCAAACGCAGTTGTTCAAAGCCCCAGTCAGCCACAATATAATCGTACTTAGCCAACACTTCATTATAGCGTTCGTTCAACTTTTCAGCGTCGAAGCCTTCACGATAGTTCACAACGACTTCATAAGCACATTTATCAATCTCAAGCGTGGCTTCAGTCTTCATGACAACGTGTTGTGGCACTTCCGGTTGTTTGGCTGAAGCGATCATTTCTTTTTCAATCGCCTTGGTCACTTTCTTGGCAATCTTGGGACTGTTTTTCGTATCCGCCACAGCGAACCTCCTCTTCCCTTATAAGGGATAATGTTTACTTAAATATTTAGCGACCACGTCTCTGAGAAAATCAGGGAACACGATCTCGGTCTCGCCAACAATCTCAATTGTTGGAAAGAATGGAATGAATAGATAATGATCGACGGTCGTCAACGTATAGCTGGCTTCTGGATCAATTTCTTGCCCATGCCAAAAGACGCGCCGCAATTTCATATCAACCGCTATCCCGTCATAAACGATGTCTCCAAAGATTTTACCACGGAAACTCATCCCTTTAATAGGAAACTTGCGTAAAAAGAGCCGGTTTTTCTCCATTTCAAGCACCATCCGCCACAAATCATACCCTTTGAGCGTCACTTTAATCAGATGCATTGGATGCGGTAATTGAGTTTGCAAATCATCTTTAGTAACAATCCCAGCCTGCAAATCTTGCAAGAACAAGCCAGTATTCAATACGGCAGCTTCAGTGCTGGTCGCTTCTTCAATTGCCTTTAAACCGGTCGTCATCATTTCTGATTCACCAATTGCGTTGATTTTAAAAGCGTGTGGCAACTTGGCAACATGCTCGGCGGCTAATTGTGCGTGCCCCTTTTTCAGGTAGCCTTCAATTTCTGCTGCGTCAGTCTTCACAACTGGTAAGTCCGCGGTTAAAACCGTCCGAGCACTTTTATGCATCACATGGTGCTGATCATCCAGTTCAAGCGTGATATCACCAAGGTAATGACCGTACTTCTCGGCAGCCGTCAATAAGGTTTGATTAACCAGCAGCCCCTCTTCTAAAAGATGATGCGTGTGCGCACCACAGACGACATCAATCTCAGGGAATTGTTCCGCCAGCCACTTATCAGTCGTAATCCCAAGATGTGATAGGACGATTAAGATGTCATATTGACCTTCAATCGCCGCTAATTGCCGCGGCAACTCTTCACTGACAGTCGTCGGTTCCCAACCATTCGGCCGATAAGTTAAGAAAAATGGTGCGGTCAAGGCAATAATTGCTACCCGCGTTCCAGCATCGGTCGTCATTAGTCGGTAAGATTGCGCAAATGCTGGCCTTTCGTTTGTTGCTTGTTCATACAGATTAGCCAGTAATACCGGGAAATTCGCCTTATCATACAAATGTTCCAGATCAGCATGACTATTACCGATTCCTTCATTGTTTCCAATCGTTACTCCGTCATACCCAATTTGATTGAGTAACTCGGTATTAATCTGACCATTCGTTGCTTCAGTCAATGGATGACTACGATCCATTGCATCCCCGATGTCGAAGGTCAAGACCGTATCCCCTTGCTTTCGGTATGCTGCTTGATGTTCTAAGAGGAAGCGCCGCATTCTGGGCCAATTTTCAAAATGTGAATGTAAGTCATTCGTGTGTAAAATATGAATTGTTTCCATTTTGCTTACTCCCTTCAGCTAGTCGTGGCTGGGGTTTGCCAGCGCGGCTTGTTTGCGTTCAAAAATGATTTCAATCTCATTTGCCGCAAGGGGTGTTCCAAACGGCACCCGTTCAGGTAATAATTCGCGCTCTGGTGCATCAATCCCGACATTGATATTCTCTGCAATCGGCAACATATAATGATGAATATGTCCGTGCAAGTTGAACGTCTGTTGGACCTTTCCCAATAATAACGGATAGTGGGTTAAAAAATACTGATGGTGATTGATCTTAATTAGCTCACCGACATCAGCAAATTGATAATGCGCCTTGCCAGCTGATAATCCCGCATCATGTTTCGCCAAATATTTCAAAAAAGCACGGTTATCATGATTACCTTTAATAATAATCAACTGCCCATTCAACTGCTCTAACACAGCAGCGACTTCAGCAAAAGCACTCGGCTTATTGGGCACCATTGCGACGTCACCCAACAAATAAACCTGGTCGTCAGCTTGCACCCGTTGATTCCAGTTAGCAATAATCGTTGCATTCATCGTAGCTACATCTTTAAACGGACGCGGCGCAAAATCATTATTACCTAATAATTCGGCGTGAAAAAAATGCGTATCCGCTGTGAAATAAATCATTCACAATCCCACCTAACCAATATGATTTGCTTTTAAAATCTCCTGAAAGGCTTGCGCAACTGCGCCGTCTTCTTTTTCCCATTCTTCCCAGTGGTCAAAATCAACCGCAGGCATTGTGTAACGTTCATTAATGTAAGCTTCGTAAGTTTGGACCGCATTCGAATGCGGAATGTTGAGTTGTAAAATCCGGACTTGCTTAATAAATCCCCGGTTAGCCGCTAGTTCGGCACGCCCATTCATAAAGATGTTAGCCAATTCATAATACGTTGTGCCATCTAAGCGCGTAATTTCTTCAATAATATCAAATGTTTGGTACTTCTCCGCCATTGTGTTACTTCCTATTCTAATCTGATTTCAGTTACGTTTATTCTACCAATATGTACACAAAAAAACCACTACCCGCAGATAGTGGTTGGCATAAGAGAGAAAGAGAATTGATAAAAAGGTAATTGCATAAGTACCTTACAAACATAATATACCGCCTAATGTAAGCGTTGTCAATTGTTATTTTTAATTTATTTATCCGTTTCTTTAAAGTTCTGTAACAATCGTAGGCATTTGAAAGGAATAATGGTATCTTAAAAAGAGTAGTTTTTATCAATTGAGGAGGCCATTGATTTGTCACAGCAACATTCACGATGGGGGTTTTTAGTATTAACAAGCCTTTGTTTCTGGTTTTTAACCGGTTTTACCGTTGTCGCTCATCGTGGCGACCCCATCAACGCACCCGAAGAAACATTTCAAAGTATCGACATGGCCTTTTCGCAAGGTGCTAACTATGTCGAACTCGATTTACACGAATCTCAAGATGGCGTCTTAGTCATCTCCCACGACCGTAACTTACAACGCGTCACGGGGACCGATGCGATTGTTTCGCAAAATACTTTTGCCAAGCTCAGTGAACTCAAAATGAGTAACGGGGAACCACCACACAGCGTCGATCAATTATTTGAGCACTATCAAAACAACCCAAATGCGAAATTCCTCATCGAAACCAAGAAAACCAAAAAGGGAAATCCGCAGGACATGGAAGCAAAACTCGTGGCGCTGATTCAACAATATCACATGCAAGGCCGCGTTATGGTCCATTCCTTTTCCCTCGCTAGTCTGCAAAACATGCAACGTTTAATGCCAGAGATTCCCCGCATTTTTATCGTTGGCAGTTTACAGCGGATCTCATTCGAGAGTTTTAAATACGCCGACGGGATTAACATCTCATCATCCCTCGTCACCCCAACCATCATTAAACAGCTCCATTATCTCCATCAAAAAGTGTATGTCTGGAATGAGATGTCTGAAAACCAAGCGACTTGGAACTGGTTAGTCAACCTAAATGTCGACGGCGTGGTCACGAACTATCCGGCACTGGGACGCCACTATCAGGCCGCACAGGATCAAGCAGAAAGTGAAGCCATCGACACAATTGGGCAAGTCAATGACGTTCAAGACCTCCCCACCGTTGAAAATCCATATGAACCAACCCTCAATAAAAAGCCGGCTAAAGCGGGCCATATCTACAACATCACCGAAGCCGTTACAATTGCCGATCAAACTTACTACCGCATTGGCACTAACCGCTTTGTCCTCAGCGACAGCATCAACGTCGGTGAAACAGCGAAAGCCGCTGCTTTATTGGTGGGTAAAACGGCGCAGATTAAACCAACTGCGAACATTGTCGCTACTTGGAATAATCCGCTACACCCCACCCAGACAACCGGTTATCTTAGTGCCAATTCACAACAGCAAATTTTAGGAGTGCGCTATGTTGGTAATCAAGTCTGGTTGAAAGTCGCTAGTGGTTGGTCCAAGAGTCGCCAAGCATTGATCGACTTCAACCCAAACCAATCGCTGATGGTAACCCACTTTTACCGTGAAATTCCCCAACAATTGCGGCCAACCAACTTACTGATTAACCCAGCACTGCCACTGCAATTGCCCCAACAACCACCAGTCGACACGCAACTGTTTAACCAGTTTGCCCGTTCTCTACAACTAACTACCATTAAATTCTAACGAGGTCACCTTTTATGACATCCGATTATGAACAATTGATTCGTTCCGTCCAAAATACTCTTCCAAAGGAAAAAACACTTGATCACATCTCAATTCTTTTTAAAATACTAGGCGATAAAACACGCGCTAAAATCTTGTACGCCCTCTTTCAATCCGAATTGCGGGTGAGCGATATTGTCAGTGTGTTAGAGATGTCGCAATCCTCAATTTCACATCAATTACGTGCACTCAAGCAAGCGAAACTGGTAAAAAGTCGTAAAGAAGGCAAGGAAGTTTTTTATTCATTAGCTGACAACCATGTCATCAATATCTTTTCGCAAGTTATCGCCCACGTCAACGAACACTAAGGATCCTATTGACACCGATCAAATTCACTTTGGTCGGTGCTTTTTTTAATGTCCCAAACTCATCATCTCGATTGCATTCTATCGTGTTTGGTGGTATCTTATAGTCAAAATATGAATATATGCTCATATGTTTGTTTAATTAGTAAAGATTACGATTTAGCTTTTCACTCAACAAGGAGGCCTGAATAACATGTCACAACTTCAATTAACCGGCATCGATTGTGCCGCATGTGCTACTAAAATTGAAAAGAACGTTAACAAGATGGCCAACGTTAAAAGTTGCTCCGTCAATTTCACCACTCAAAAATTAAACTATGAACTCACCGGCCAAGAAGCTGCCACCGAATTCAAACAACAACTCGCTACTCTTTTGCCAACCATTGAACCAGATGTGGGGATTCAACAATCACCAACCCCAGAACCATCCCCCGCAAAACATGCGATTAATTATGATCTCATCCGAATTCTCATCAGCGCTTTAGGCTTGGCGATTTCTTATCTTGTCCCTCTAAGCGCACCAGCTAAAACCACGTTGCTCCTAGCTACCTTTGTAGTCATCGGCTACGATATCGTCTGGACCGCAATCAAAAATATTCTCCACGGCGAATGGTTCGATGAGCATTTCTTAATGTCAATTGCAACCATTGGGGCCTTTGGAATCGGGCAATATGCCGAAGCCGTCGGTGTCATGTTATTCTACCAAGTCGGTGAATATTTCCAATCATTAGCGGTCAATCATTCACGGCGCTCAATTGCTAACTTAGTGGCAATCAAACCAACCATCGCCAATCGGTTAGCGGCTGATGGCACCACCGAAGTTGTTGCACCCGAAGCAATTCAGGTTGGCGAACACATCGTGGTGAAACCAGGGGAAAAAGTCCCGCTCGACGGTGTAATTACTACCGGCGACAGTTACGTGGACACCTCAGCTATTACCGGTGAATCTGTTCCTCGCGCCTTTCATCCTGGCGATGAACTACTCAGTGGGACGATTAACCAATCGGGCTTATTAACGCTTGAAGTCACGAAACCTTATGCTGATTCAACCGTCGCTAAGATTTTAGACCTTGTCGAAAATGCAAGCAGTCAAAAAGCGCCTACTGAAAACTTCATCACGCGGTTTGCAAAAGTCTACACACCAATTGTTGTCGGCATTGCAGCCATCATGGCCATCGTACCGCCCCTTTTATTCGGTGCTCCATTTGGCGATTGGCTCTATCGGGCATTGATTTTCTTAGTGATTTCTTGTCCATGTGCCCTCGTCATTTCAATTCCACTCGGCTTTTTCGCTGGGATTGGAACGGCTTCTAAAAACGGCATCCTGGTTAAAGGGAGTAATTATCTCGAAGTTTTAAACGATGTCCAAACCGTTGTTTTCGACAAGACTGGGACATTGACCCAAGGTAGTTTCAGCGTCACCACCGTTCATTCGGTCGATCAACAACCTGATGAACTTTTAGCACTAGCTGCCCTTGTCGAACAACACTCGACCCATCCAATTGGTCAATCGATTTTAGCAGCTAACCAAACGCCACTCACAAAGACGTTATCTGACGTCCAAGAAACCGCTGGTCACGGAATTAGCGGGCAACTCAACGGACAACTTTTACAAGCTGGTAAGGCTAGTTGGTTACAAGCCAGTGGCATCGCAACACTCACACCTAGTGAAGTGGGCACCAGTGTCCATGTTGCTTACAACAACCGCTACTTGGGGTATATCGTCATTGCGGACACCGTCAAACCAGATGCACAAACGGCTGTCGCGCAGCTAAAACACGCCGGGATTCATCAAACAATTATGTTGACTGGCGATAACCAACCCGTTGCGCAACAAGTCAGCGCCGTCTTAGGTATCGATAAGTATCAAAGCGAACTACTGCCGCAAGATAAAGTGGCCGCCGTCGCCAAACTCACAGAAGACCGCGCTACCAACGGAAAAATCGTCTTTGTTGGTGACGGAATCAACGACACGCCCGTTTTAGCCCGTGCCGACGTGGGCGTTGCTATGGGCGGGTTAGGTTCTGACGCCGCTATTGAAGCTGCCGATATCGTCTTGATGTCCGATGAACCGACAAAATTAGCAACTGCGATTTCGATCGCCAAGTACACCCGCCGCATCGTTTGGCAAAACATCATTTTCGCATTAGTGGTCAAAGGCATCTTCTTATTATTAGGCGCCTTTGGAATTGCCACAATGTGGGAAGCCGTTTTCGCCGATGTCGGGGTAACGTTAATCGCGATTTTAAACGCACTTCGGATTTTAAAGAAGCACTAACCTTAAAGAGTTCATGGAGACTTTGTGAACCTTTTATTTTTTAATGGCAAGCGCTTTTTAAATCTGTAATAATATGCTAAAATGTGAATAGATTAATAATTAATTAACCGTTTTTTGGTTAAAATTTAACAATGAAAGCTGGGACTGCAATGACATTGAATTGGCAACAAGAAGCAGCAAAGTATAAGGATCAAATGCTTGCTGACTTAACAAGTTTACTCAAGATTAATAGTGCGCGCGACGTTGACCATAAAGAAGACGATGCACCACTTGGCCCTGGCCCCCACGATGCCTTGCTACAATTCTTAGCAATCGCTGACCGCGACGGTTTTACAACAAAGAATGTTGAAAACGTTGCAGGTCGCATTGAACTCGGTAGTGGCGACGAAATATTCGGGATTTTAGGTCATATGGACGTTGTGCCTGCCGGTGACGGTTGGGAAACAAACCCATTTGAACCAGTGATTAAAGACGGTAAGATTTATGCCCGCGGTTCATCAGATGATAAGGGGCCTTCAATCGCAGCATATTATGCTTTGAAATTATTAAAAGACAACGGTATCGAATTAAACAAAAAAGTGCACTTTATCGTTGGGACTGACGAAGAAAGTGAATGGGTTGGGATCAACCGTTACCTCGAAGTTGAACCAAAACCTGACTTTGCAATTTCGCCAGATGCAAACTTCCCAATCATCAATGGTGAAAAAGGGATTGTGTCATACCTCATGACTTTCAAACCAGTTGACGGTGCTGATGGCGATATGACATTGGTTAGCTTCAAATCTGGTTTACGCGCCAACATGGTGCCACAAACAGCTAAAGCCATCTTAACGGGTGCAATGCCAGCTGATTTCCAAGCTAAGTTTGACGCCTATGTTGCCGACCACAAGTTACAAGGGACAATCACAACTGACGGTGACCAAACAATCATCGACTTAATCGGTAAAGGTTCACATGCTCAAGAACCAAAAGCCGGCGTAAATGCTGCAACACACTTGGCAACTTTCTTAGCTGACTTTGCCTTAGATACTAAAGGTGGCAACTACATCGGAACAATTGCCCGCTTAATGCACGAAGATTCACGTGGGCACCTCTTAAACATCAACCACACAGATGATGTGATGGGCGACTTAACAGCATGTCCTGCAGTCTTCAACTACACACAAGATGGTGTAGCAACAGTGCTCTTGAACGTCCGTTATCCTAAAGGTGTGACTGCTGAAAGCACACGCGACGGTTTAGCAAACACACTTAGTGATCTTGCTGACGTAACAATTGACGGTCATGCACAAGAACCACATTACGTGCCTGGTGACGATCCATTGGTTGCAACATTATTAAGCGTCTTCGAAGAACAAACTGGTCTTAAAGGTCACGAACAAGTTATCGGTGGTGGCACATATGGTCGTATCTTAGAACGTGGTGTTGCTTTCGGTGCCTTACCAGAAGAACGCGAAAATGTGATGCATCAAGCAAATGAATATATGCACATTGAAGATATCATGAATGCCATTGCAATCTATGCAGATGCAATTTACAGATTAACAAGGTAGAGTGTGACGTAAGTCGGGTATCCACCGAGGATTAATACAAAGTTGTGAATGATTGCGTAGCAATCGTTTGCGGCTCAGGGTTAACCGGAAGGATATGGCTGATAGAACACATTTAGCAATCAAAAAAACGGTCCAAAGCTTAATCGCTTTGGACCGTTTTTTTGATTGCCTTCATTTATCAGCAGGCATCAGCTTAAACGTTGAATGCCCACCTTTGACAATTGCGTATAAGATTTGTTGCTTTGTTTCATCGAAGTAACCGAGATTAACAGCCATTTCGCCATCAATCTCTTCAATCCCCTCAAAATGTTCCCGAATTATCGAACGAACAACCTTCATGTTATCCATGTGTTTTTGAATTTTCTGTACAGCAACCCCTAGCGTGTAGCCTTCATCTAAGAAATGCTTGATAAAGATCGCCTTAATCATTGTTTGCGCGTCGTACTCGCGGGCCTTATTGCCATCCAATTCACGCGCTTTAATGTATCCTTTTTGCTCCCAGTAGCGGAGTTGACGCGGTGTAACCCCCGCCACTTTACAAACTTCACTAATCCCAAAAATCAATCGATCCGTATCTATTAACTTTAAAAAAAGGTCTTTTTGCAAGTCCCCACTCCATTCCTATTATTATTTTTCATTATAGATAATCTATTGGGATTGTCAAGTTAAATAACACCTTTGTCAACTTACTTGACAAAGATACCAAATGCGTCTAAACTAATAAATCGCATCAACAAAAACACACAAAGGAGATTTTTATCTTGTCAGACGCTAGACCATTAGATATTCATGGGAAACCATATAATCGGACAGTCTTAGTCTTGGTCTTATTGATTGGTACTTTCTGTACCGTCTTGAACCAGACGATTTTATCAACTGCTTTCCCCACATTAATGAAAGCATTCGATGTGTCCACCTCAGCCGTTCAATGGCTCACAACCGGTTTCTTACTAGTCAACGGGATTATGATCCCCATTAGTGCTTGGTTAATTAACCGATTCAATTCAAAAGTCCTCTACATGTCAGCAATGACTGTCTTCTTAATCGGGACTATTATCTGTTACATCGCACCAACGAGCTCATTTGCAACTCTATTAATCGGCCGGCTTGTTCAAGCTGCTGGTGTTGGGATTTCAATGCCCATTTTGCAAACCATTATGCTCACCATCTTCCCACCTGAAAAACGGGGAACAGCCATGGGGATGGCCGGGATTGTTATCGGCCTGGCACCTGCTTTAGGGCCTACCCTTTCAGGCTGGATTATCGATTCATACAACTGGCGTGTTTTATTCGGCATGATTATTCCAATCGTGATTCTCGTCTTAGTCCTCGCTAGTTTCCAAATGAAGAGTGTTATTCAACTTTCAAAACCTAAAATTGATGTCCCTTCAATTATTTTATCAACTGTCGGCTTCGGGAGCTTGCTTTATGGCTTCTCAGAAGTTGGCGATAAAGGCTGGGGCGATGCGCTCGTTCTCACAACCTTAGCAATTGGCGTTGTGGTAATTGCTTTATTCATCTGGCGCCAACTCACGATGGAAAACCCATTCTTGGAACTCCGCGTTTTCAAATCACCTGTCTTCACAATTGCCGCTATTTTAAGTGGTGTGACGAACATGGCGATGGTCGGTGCCGAAATGGTCTTGCCACTATACATTCAAAACATTCGTGGCGAATCTGCCTTCCATTCAGGCTTAACGTTATTAGCTGGTTCCCTCATGATGGGGATTATGATGCCAATTACGGGCCGTATTTTTGATAAATATGGTGCCAAACGCTTAGCAATGACCGGGATGTTCTTATTGATGGCTGCAACTGCGCCATTCATCTTCCTAACAGCTACTACCCCAATCATCTACATCGTTGTGTTATACGCTGTCCGGATGTTTGGGATTTCAATGGTGATGATGCCTGTCACAACTTCCGGAATGAACGCTTTACCAATGAACTTAATTAGTCATGGGACAGCTGTTAATAATACTTTCCGCCAAGTTGCCAGCTCAATCGGGACAGCCATCTTAATCAGTGTGCTTTCTAGTGTTACAAAAGGCAATATGCCAAGCACACACATGGTCAAGACATTACCATTGGCCTTCCGCGATAAGATGATTGATGCCACCCTTTCTGGTTATCACGCAGCCTTCATCGTTGCTGTGATTTTCTGTGTGATTGGCTTCATCATCACATTCTTCCTCTCTTCAAAGAAATCTACGATTAATGGGGGTGCCAAGGCATGATCGTCATTACACTCGTTATCAGCACACTCGCATTATTCTTTTCATCGATTTTCGGTCAAAAGATGTGGCGACCAATCTTAATGACCATCTTTGGACTCACATTTATCGCTTCACTCGTTTTCATCGTCCAAAATGATCACAATCATTACGGAATGAAAACTGTGACCGAAACTAAGACGCACACGCTCGTTTCAAGCGCAGATGCGAAGGGCATGTCAATGCTTCTCTATCACCCGCTTGGTAACGGCACTGAAAAAGTCTATCTTTATCGGACCGATGCCAACCAAAGTAAACCCAAAGCAACCCAAACTGAAAAGACAACCAACAGTGTTCAAAAAAATGCTGATAAAGCAGTCTTAGTGACAACCACCAAATACCGCGTTCATCAAAATAATACGGCTAAATTCTGGTTCGGAATTTCTGGTAACGACCACGAATTCGTAAGTCGTCACAACACATTTAAGGTTGCTAAAGGCTGGTTCGTTCTAAGTGATGTTTAAGCTAAACAACTCGCTAAAACATTAAAAGGTCAACAAGCACAACTTAAAACTGGCGCAGAAAATGCCGGTAAACAAGCTGTGATGGCTGCTATGCAAGCCAATCCAGCAATGACTGCTGATCAACAACAAGCGGTTGCTAAAAAAGCAGCAATCGCCTATCAACAAGCCGCAATGGCTAAAGTGATGGCAACATTGAAATAATGCAATCAAAAAATCCCCCACATCGTGATTTGATGTGGGGGATTTTTTTGTGGTGGAAATGTGCTCCGTCATCCATATCCTTGCGGTTAACCCTGAATGTCAAACGATTGCTGACGCAATCATTCGCCATCCTGTGTTAATCCTCGGGATATACCCGGCTGGCTACGCACTCTGTTTTGAAACGTGCTTTTTGAAACATCTTCCTGCGCTTAACCAAATTTGGCAAATCGACGATTTCATCGTCAATTCGTCAAATCCAGTTAATGCTCAGAAGATACCCGTTTCAAACGCACTCTTATTTTGAAACGGGCTCCATCAGGCATACTCTTCCGGTTAGTTACATATCGAAAACGATCGGCTTTGCCGCTCATTCACGATATGCCACTAATCCTCAGAGCATAACCGCCTGCTGTCGCACTCTATTTGCTTAACAAGCTTGCTGCTGCTTCGTCTACGATGATTGTCACGTCGTCGTGTAGTTGTAATGCACTTGCTGGGACGTCTGTTGTTTGTGGGCCTTCTACTGTGCCTTTGATGGCTTCAGCTTTTGATTTGCCATATGCGAACAAGACGATTTTCTTAGCTTTTAAGATTGAGCCAATCCCCATTGAGATTGCTTTTGTTGGTACATCTGCTTCATTTTCGAAGAAACGTGCGTTAGCTTTAATTGTTGATTCTGTTAATTGCACTTCTTGTGTATTGCTGTCAAACGCAGCACCGGGTTCATTGAAGCCGATGTGACCGTTTTGGCCGATCCCTAAGATTTGGATATCAACTGGGTTATCAGCAATCACTTGGTCATAGCGTTTTAATTCAGCAGAAATGTCGCTTGCTAAGCCGTTTGGTAAGTATGATTTAGTAAATGGTTTCTTGTCGAATAAGTTCTTCTTCATGAAATAGTGGTAACTTTGGTCGTCATCAGCTGATAAGCCAACATATTCGTCCAAGTTCACGGATGTGCAACCTGTGAAATCTAAGTCGCTAGCCACTAATGTTTCGTAGAATTTAATTGGTGAACTACCAGTTGCCAAACCGAATACTTTAGCGTTGTTTGCTAAACCTTCTTTGAAGATTTCAAAGCTTTTTTGGCCGCCTTCTACTTGATCTTTCACTTTAATAATTTTCATCATGATTATCTCCTCATCCTTTAAAAATTCAAGTCGTTTATTGGTATAGTCCAATTATAAACGGCTAAAATTTCAATTGCAAGCCTTTTGACGCTAAAAAACGCGCTAAATAATTGGTATACCTAACGTTTAGCGTTTTCACGGCATTTCGTTAAAAGGTAGATTGCAAATTTAATCCGAATTTTTGGACAAATTTGTCAGCATAAC
>ERZ794962.63-NODE-63-length-18973-cov-21.028703_pt1 | contig 18973 bp, 21 predicted proteins | sample MGYA00375739_ERZ794962 | MGnify/ENA primary metagenome ERZ794962 (study PRJEB30138, sample SAMN05968710) | food fermentation metagenome | isolation source: fermented_meat | host: spontaneous_fermented_meat_time_7_first_replicate;spontan... | place: Italy | collected...
ACCCTACACATTTGGTTTGTCGAAACTTTGTTCAGTTTTCAAAGATCTACTGTGTTGAAACAGCTTAATTAATATATCATTTCTAACGAACACTGTCAAGCGTTTTTTATAAATATTTTTTGAATATTTATTCAATCTCGTTTGACCCGTTACTTCGTTAGCGATGAGCTTTTCTCTCGCTGACAACATAGAATACTATACCAACATCTAAATCTATCGTCAAGTAAAATTTGCATAAAATTCATCTTTTTTTTAAATATTCAAACAACTTAGTTATTTGCAAGCTTTGCTTGGCATTCTGGACAGATACCATGCACTTCCATTCGGTGCCCAGTTACCATAAACCCCGTTAGATTCTCAGCAATCACTTCTACATCATCTAACTCCGGATAAAAAACATCAACTACTTTTCCACAGTTCTCACAAATAGCGTGATAATGCTTGGTCTGCGCAAAATCAAAATGACTGGATGCATCTCCATAAGCCATTTCTTCAATAATCCCTAATGAGGTAAACAGGCGCAAGTTATTATAGATTGTCGCAACACTCATATTCGGAAAGCGCCCTGCTAGCGCCTTATAGACATCGTCTGCAGTCGGATGCATATGAGTGCCAATCATGAATTCCAAAACAGCTTGCCGCTGTGGCGTGATCCGTACGTTGTGTTCTTTGAGTTTCCGTAACGTTTGTTGCACGATGTGACTCATTTTGCCACCACCTTTCGCTAATGATAATCATTATCATATATCCTTATTGCTGTAATCGTACCTTTTTTTGACGAGACTGACAAGTATCTTTGCTCAAAAAAAGACGTTACGTGAGTCCCGTAACGTCTTTACATACTTTACTTCAATTCAGGTGCATCCGTTTCATAAAGGTCCATTGTTGACTTACCATTATTTTGCTGGATAACACTCATTTTATTGTTACTGTCTTTCAACTTAGCTTTAGCATCTTTCACCTTGTAGCTAATCTTAGACTTATCTGGTTTTTCGAATCCTTGTGGTGTATAGAATCGAAGTAGATCGCCGGTGATTACCTTGTCAGAAAGTGACAATTCTTCCGTTACATGTTCACTGATTGCCGTTAATTGCTTCTTCTGCGCTGCCGTTAAATTCGTCAGCGTCTTCCCATTAGTCGTATCGTAATAGGTGCTGCCTACCTTCGTATACTGTGGTGTGACAAAGTCCCCATTTCTAAAGACAACCGTCTGATTGCGGTTAGGCGCAAGTAAATCCGAACCAAATTGGATGGTATCGTCATTTTTTACACCTAATAGGTTCAATAAGGTTGGTAAAACGTCAATTTCACCACCATAGGTATGGTTAACGCTGCCTTTTAACCCATCCATATGCACCATGAACGGTACTTTTTGGAATTGCGCATTATCAAAATCAGTAAATTTATCCTGATTCAATAACTTCGCAACAGCCTTCTTATGGTTCCCTGAAATCCCATAATGATCGCCATATAGAACAAGCATACTATTCTTATCTAAGCCAGTCTTTTGTAACCAAGCTAAGAATTCACCAATTGATTGATCCAAATACTTAGCGGTTTGCACATAACCATCAACTGTATCATCACCAGTATCGGTCTTAGCAATTGATTGATTTTGTTTATCCAATAAGTATGGATAGTGATTTGTCACGGTGATTAATTTAGCATAGAACGGTTGTGGTAATTGTTCAATGTATTGGGCTGAATCTTGCATGAAAATCTTATCTTTCAAGCCATAACCCACGTTGTAGCCTTTACCTTCTTTAAAGTATTGAGAACTAAAGAAGTAATCATAGCCCCATGACTTGTAGGTATTATCCCGGTTCCAGAAACTTGGCACATCCCCATGGAATGAAGCGGTTGTGTAACCTTGTTGATCTAGAATTGATGGTGCTGCTTGGAAGGTATTGGTTGTCCCTTGAGTGACCATGGCGGCCCCTTCAGGTAACCCGAACAATGAGTTTTCGAGCATTAATTCAGCATCAGCCGTCTTACCTTGACCAACTTGGTTAAAGAAATTGTCGAAACTGAGGGTGTTTTGGTCGTGATATAGCTTATTGATATTTGGTGTGACTTCTTGACCGTCCCACTTATAATCAATTAAAAATTGTTGGAAACTCTCTAAATGGATAACAAAGACGTTCTTACCCTTAGCCACGCCAGTGTATTCAACATTGGGTGCAACCCGGTTGTCCTTCATATACTTCAAGACACTGCTCATACTACTACTATCAGCATTAGCCTTAATCGCATTATTCTTGGTCGTCTTCACGCCATCATAGACAGTGTATGCATTCATCCCAAGATACTTAACGATGTAGTTGTTATCGAACGTCCGGGTTAATAACCCAGAACGATCTGCTTCTGCAATCCCGAGGTTGGCACCGAATAACACAACAGCTAACCCAGTAATTGCAAATGCATTCCGCTTCATAAAGACACGGTGATCAATCTTCACTAACTTAGTAGCCAATAAGATGATTAGCAATAAAACATCAGCGAAAACTAGGAAATCAGAATATTCAATAATCCCAGCAATACTCTTGCCCAAGTTATTTGATACCGCACCAGAGCCCTTCATTAAGTTAAACGTTAAGAAGTCTGAAAATTCACGGTAATACAAAATATTCGAGAATAACCAAGTTGAGGTTATTAAATCAATAATAATCAACGTAATGTATGACTTTCGGCCATTCATAAACAAGGCAATCCCAAATAGCAATAAGGTTGTTGGAATGGGATTAATCGTCATTAAGAAGGCTTGCATGCCACCTTTGACGCCTAAGTTAAATTTTGTTTGATATGCGTAAATTGTTTTAAGCCAGAATAGCGCAACTGCGAAAAGGAAGAATCCCCATCGTGTGCTTAATCCTGATTGAATTTTATGACCAATTTGTTTCATCGATACAGTAGCCTCCGTTAAAGGTCGTTGGGCTTTAAAAGCCGTTGACAATCTGAAAGTTAGTTTACACATCCGTGAAATGAAAAGCAATATGTAACCGGCTTGAATGCCAAATATTAAACCATTTTTAATAATCTGAGTCGCAACTGAGCAAGGCTATCACCTGCTTAAGTAGCAAAAAAACCATCAAGTAATTCGATACTCAATGGTTAATTAACTAGTCTGCTAATAAATCGTATAGTTCCATTGCAACTAAATCAATATTGTCAAATTGGAATTGTTGATGTGTGTTGCTGTCTTCAAGTTCAAATGCTTGAGCTTGAGGATCATAGCTAACAGTTGCTTTTAAATCGCCGTCCTTTTCAAAACGTCTTTCTTGAACCTCAGCGCTTTGATCTTCTTGCATTGCTACCAGACGTTTGATAATCGCAACTAACTGTGATGATTGCATGGCGAAGCCTCCTTTAATAACTAACTATCAGTTTATCAGAAAAAGAGCACTTCTGCACCGTTTATATCCAATTATTTTGCGGAAGGCCACCATAATTTAATTAAAGCTTGGGTGCCATCGTCTCCTAATTGTTTATCATTAACGAGCTGCGCATAGAGTTTCTTAGCTTGAAGCGTAGCTGGTAAATGGAGCCCCATCTTTTCGGATTCCGTTAATGCAATCTTTAAATCCTTTAAAAAATGTTTTGCGAAAAAGCCCGGTGTATAGTCTTGCGCTAGAATACGTGGACCATAGTTTGCAAGGCTCCAGTTCTGAGCACTCCCACCATTAACCGTGTTTAAAACCGCTTCTAGTTCTAATCCGGCTGCTTTAGCATACACTAACATCTCTGTCATTCCGGTCATTGTGCCAGCAATCATGATTTGATTGGCCATCTTTGTATGTTGGCCTGTCCCGGCAGCACCGAAGCGATGGACAGTCTTACCCATTGCTTCAAAAACGGGTAATGCCGTTTCATAGGCAGCTTGATCGCCGCCGACCATAATCGTCAAGGTCCCGTTTTGGGCGCCGATATCGCCACCAGAAACGGGCGCATCTAATGCTTGCAGCCCTTTGTCAGCTGCTGTTTTGGCAATTCTCTGCGCCAATGTTGGCGTGCTGGTCGTCATATCCACCAAAATCTGACCAGGTTGTGCAGCACTAAAAATTCCGTCTTCACCATAATAGATGGCTTCGACATCTTGCGGATAACCGACGATTGATAACACAATCTGACTTTGCGCGACAACCGCTGCTGGTGAATCAGCCCATGTTGCACCGAGTGCCACAACTGCATCCGCTTTTTGTTTTGTCCGGTTATACACGACAACTGGATAGTCGGCCTTCAATAAATTCTTGACCATACTACTACCCATGACACCTGTTCCAATGAAGCCAATTGTTGGTTGCATCAAAAACGCCTCCTACTTTTTATCAGTTACTCGTGGTTTAACTGCTAACGCCCCAATCCCCATGAACATCCCGAGATAGTACGTAAACAATCGCCAGAGCAACATGCCTAACACCAGTTTACTTGAACTCGGGATAAAAGTGGCAAATAACGTCTTAAAACTATATTCTGCCCCACCAGAACCGCCTGGAACTGGAAAGAGCGAGACAATCATGACAATCATGATGTGTAAGACCATCACCTCTAAATAATTAACATGCGGGATGCCAAGCGCCAATAAGACAAAGTATGGCACACTATAGTAGAAAAAGAGTTGTCCGAGGGTTAAAATACAGCCCTTGATTAGTTTCTTTTTCTCGCGTTTAAGGTGTAGACTCTCCGCGTAAAAGGTATCGATTTTGGCCATTAACATTGTCCGCCATTCCGTCACCCGTTTTTGAGAGACGAACCAGCCAACTGGTATTAATAACCAGTGCACTAACTGTTTCGTAAAGCGATTATAGTACATAATCAGCAACAATACGGCTAACACAACCACATGCACGATTAATCCGAAAGTAATCAAAATCGACAGCGTCCCAAAATGCTTGGAGACTTGCGAGAAACCAATCATCATACTTAATAAGAAATTCACCAGTACCATGAATTGGTAAACAATAAACTTCATCAGCAGTACTGAACTGGCTTGTCCAGCTTCTACACGTGATTGCATCAACGCTACCAGTTGTGCCGGTTGTCCACCTGAAGAAAACGGTGTAATCGCATTGAATAGTTGTGCAATCAACGGAATCCGAAGCGCATTGTATAAAGAAAAGTGTTCTGTGCGGTCTTTTAGAAAGACGCGTAAGACAAGTGCTTCGAAAAACCACGAAATTAACATACATAATAAGGCGACCAACAGCCACCAAAGTTTCAGATGACTAATATCGATAAACAGCTGTTTCAACGCCAGCGTGCGACTTTCATAGGCAAAAATCCCACACCCAATCAACAGCATGACTGCAAAAACAATCTTATTCGTTCTACTCATAAACGACCCTTTTTCTTGTTATTAGCAACGATATGAAAAAACTGTTGATTAAATGATCAACAGTTTTCCGCCAACGCGACTTATTTTTTAGTATCTAAATCTTCTAATTCCAATAAATCATCTTGGTCTAACTTTAATTCGTCATATAATAGCTGTGATTGCTTATAGAAATGAATCATCTGTTCCGCAAAGTAATCCGCCGAAATAGCATGCAACTTCTTTCGGCGCGGTGCTGGATCATCAAATGCATGTGGATGATTCAAATAATTCGATACTTGATGGATCATTTCATCTTCGTTCGTAAATGTCGTCCCAATTGAAGGATCAGTTAATAACTCAGCCGCATATGGACTTGTCATGACGACAATCTTGAGTTCAGCGGCCATCGCTTCGATATAAGTTAATCCTTGTGATTCAGAGTCACTGGCGGAGACAAAAAGATTCGCCATATGATAATAATTTGCAACTTCATCGTTATCAACCATTCCAGTGAAAATCACGTGGTCGGTCATGTTTAACTTGGCAACCTGAGCTTCTAAATCTTCTCGAGCTGGACCTTCACCAACAATCACTAACATTAAATCTGGTGTTTGGGCGACTAGTTTGGGTAACGCATCAACTAAGATATCAATCCGTTTTTCATAAGCAACGCGACTCAATGATAAGAGCACAGGTTGTTCTGGCGTCAAGCCCAATTCGGCCCGTATGTCGCGGGTCACTTCGCGCTCAAAGCGACTAATATCGACCCCGGTCGGAATAATCCGGATGGGGGCCTTCACTTGATAGCCATTTAAGGTTTGAGAAACCCGCTCTGATGGTGCCACGATGCCTGACATGTGATATAAAAAGGCCTTCGTCATTTGCTTAACATGGTATGGCCGTAATAACTTCCCGTTTAAAACATAGTGTAAATAATCCTCGTACATCGTGTGATACGTATGCAAACAAGGAATTTTTAAATTTTTAGCGACAAACTTCCCGATGTAGCCCATCGAAAATTCGGTCTGGGTATGCACGATATCGAGATCCAATTCCTTAGCCACTTGATAAGCGTGAAATAAGCCGCGCACAGCAATTCGCCGATCCGTAAATGAAACAAACGGGACACTAGCAAACCGGAAAATATTCGGTTCGACTGCATCTTTGTCAACATGTGGATCGGTCGTTGTAAATATGTAGACCGAATGCCCTTGTTTTTCCAGGGCTTCTTTTAATGTTTTAATGGAGGTTGCCACACCACTGACTTGTGGAAAGTAGGTGTCCGTAAATATCCCAATATTCAATTGGTTTCCTCCTCCTTATCTTTGGACATTTGATTTCATTATAATAATTACATCGCCTAGATGCAATCAATGTCACTAATTGTAATCTATTCATACTAGCATAAAAACCGTCTTTAGACCTAAAAAACAGCCAATTTACGTTAAAAAATGGGCACTGCACAATTTTTGTGCGGCGCCCGTTTTTTTATTTTAGCGTAACCAATACGTAATTGAGAAGATTATTAAACACCAAATCGGTAATGCCACTAACAGGCCGTTGCGAATACCCATAAAAAATTTCATCATCCCACCTCATTTCATAAACCAATACGAACAGCTTGCTATTTAGGGTCACTGTCTACTATGATAAAGGTAAGTTTAGGCTTCATTTATTAAGAACTACCGTGCTTTTACTTAAGAATGATTAAAGGAGCAAGCGATGCAAACTTATCTCATTAAAAAACCTCAAAAACTCGAATTAACCTATGACGAAAATATCCTAACAATTCACTATCCCGGACTGTTTAAGAAGAAACAAAACCAGGATCGTGACATTCCGTTTAGCAAATTAAAATCGGTCCGCTTTTTTGAAGCGACTTATCGGCATGGTCATCTCCAAATTCTCTACCAAAAACCCAACCACGCCCTCGAAAAAATTGTCATCAGTTTTGAACCCGCCGATAACCTTGCTGTGCGCAAGTTATACACAGCCTTAGCTGACTTCCTCGAAAAACCAACCGTTGAAGAAGAAGACCTCAGTTACGTTAAAACTGGTGATCTCATTATGGCCTACCTCAAAATGCGCGACGATGGCCTAATGACCCACGAAGAATTCGAAGAAAAAAAGAAAAGAATACTAGGAATGGAATAGAGTGCGCAGTAAGCCCGGTTATCTTCTGCGGATTAGCTTAATCAGGCGGATTGCCGACAAAGTCGGCGATTTGACTGATGTCGCTAACCGGAAGAAGATGGCTTACGGAGCACGTTTCAAAATAGAGTGCGACGGCAGACGATTATACGCTGAGGATTAGCCTAATCTCGTGAATAAGCGACGACGTCGATTGTTTGCGGGACGTAGCTAACCGGAAGCGGATGTCTGTCGGAGCACGTTTTAAATCAGAGTGCGCAGTAAGTAAGCCTAGTTATCTTCTGCGGATTAGCCTAATTCACCACAAAAAAAAGGCCAACGACAAACATGTTTGTCGTTGGCCCTTTTTTTAATCCTCGCGAGATACTGAGCTAATAAACCACTCTTTATTTCTTTATAAAACCAATTGCCATCCCGATGATTAAGATGACCAACACAATAACCGTAATCCAAACGTAGAGGTAATCCCCTTCTTTAGCAAATGCGTAGATTGATACCACCACACGCAAGACTGGCGTTAAAATGAGGCAGAATAAGCCCAACATAATCATAGCGCCAGCCTTAAATGCAGCAATGCCACTGAAAATTTCGGTAAAGGTCGTTGGAAATTGATATTCTGAATAACCTGTACCGCCATGAATAATCGCAAGTAACATGCCAATAATGAGCAGCGTTGCTGAAACCGCCACCCCAATGCGTAAAATTTTACCGATGACGAGTTCAATTTGAGCCATCTCTGCTTTTTTATCTGTCATTAAATATGCACCCCGAATCCTTTAAGCACCATTTGTAAACCTGTGTATAACAAAATGGGGATAAAAATCATGCGAATCACACGTGGTTGCAAATACTGCATAATCCGTGAACCCACAGTGGAACCCACCAAAATTCCGATTGCTAACGGTGCAGCAACGCTGGGAATAATCGCACCGCTGAAGAAATAAACAGTGGCCGAAGCTGCTGCCGTAACCCCCATCATCAAATTACTCGTGGCACTTGATGGTTTCAATGGCATCTTCATAATCGTATCCATGGCGGTCACTTTGAATACCCCACTCCCGATACCGAGCAAGCCAGAAGCAATGCCGGCCCCGAACATCATGGCAAAGCCGCCTGGTACTTGTTCAACAGCGTAGTCGACTTGTTCTTGGTTGGCCTTATCGTAGTAAGTGCCATTTAAGTTCAACTTCTTGGCCCACTTATCTTCACCAGCGCCGACGTGTTGTTCTGCAACTTTACCACGTAATTTTTGAATCATGTTGTACGTTGAAAATAGCAAGAATGCGCCGAATAAGATGAATAAGAATCCAGTTGGTACGATGCCGGTCAATAACGCCCCGATAATCGCCCCGACGGTCGTTGCAATTTCTAGGAACATCGCCACTCGTAAGTTGAGCATATCATCTTTCAAATAGGCGATAGTTGCACCAGAACTTGTTGCAATCACGGCAATAATGCTGGCCCCAATCGCGTATTTAATATCTAGGCCAATCGCTAGCGTTAATACGGGGGTTACAATGATCCCGCCACCAATCCCTAAGATTGAACCCAACACGCCGGCTAAAACACCGACGGCAAGTAATAAGATAATTTGTTGCATCTCTTTTCTCCTCTTAATGCATTTTTATAACCGTTTTTCGCCTGTTAGTGCACGGAGTTCCGTTAAATCCTGACTGACTTCTAAACAGCCTAAGTATTGTCCCTGTGGATCACGAACCGCAAAATAGCGAATATAGACGAACATCCCGCGGAAGTTCAACCAAAAATCAGCATGGTCTTCTCGCCCCGCATGAAAGTCCGCTAAAATTTTCTCAACCTTATCCACACTCTTTGGTGGATGGCAGTTCACAACCACGCGGCCAATCACTGCCCGGGTTCTTGGGAAAATACGATGCTCGTTATCTGAGAACCACTGCACAATATCGTTTTGATCGACAAAGGTTAAATCAAGCGGTAGTACTTGGAGAATCGCCGTCAATTCACTAATATTCATCGACCCAGATGGTAGAACGATTTTAGCTTGGTTATCCACGCCAATTTCGATATGGGGTTGTGGTGCTTCTCGACGTGCTTGAACCTTCGCTTTTGGTGCCGCTTCTTTTTCGTCAGCTAACATTGCCTTCACAAAATCAGGCATTTCTGGTTTTCCTTCATCTTTTTCAGCGGGGGCTTTTGGTACAGGTTGTCCGTGAATTTCAAACGGAATATTAGCCGCTGCCGCCATCGAAGTTGGTGCCGGTTCTGGTGGCGTTGTTTGGGTCGTCATTTGCGCATCCGCCAACGATTGCGCCATCGCATTCAGTTCTTGCGCAATCTTCGGCACGGTCCGCTTTTCGGCCGCCGCAATAGCTTCAGCACTTGGTTGCCATGGTAATGGGTCTGGAATTAAGGTATACCCGATTGGTTGGCTTTCAGAAGCAATTAGTCCCCAGTCAGCTGGTGTAAAGACTTCATTAACCATCGGAATCATGATTTCTTCTTCTTTGAAAATCATTTCTTGAATTTCTTTGCTCATCTTTTCAACGGCTGCTTCAATTGCATATTTATCCGGAATTGGTTCCGCAGTTACCATTTGATAGGTCGTCTTCACCAACCCCCGAATTTGATCATCCACACCCCACATCACTTTGGGTGGTGCAGTAATTCCATATTGATCCATCAACGGAAAAATTAAGTTTTCTTTCCGTAAATAGTGGCGGTCGATCAACTGTAAATCTTTTAACGCTTGTTGCATCCGCACGAGATAATTTTGATCAGTCCCTGACTGCTGCCATTTCTTCAAACATGGCAGTAATTCATCATTTAAGAGCGAGTTCATGACCAAATTTTCTAATTTCATCACAGCGACTGGGTGTCCTGGCTGTTCTTGTTCCGGCGTTTCAGCCCCGTTTGAATTAATCGCCCCCTTGAAAACCGCAGCATGGACATTACACAAATGTTGAATCTCCATCGGGTTCAAGCCACTGGCAATCAATTCCCGTTCAGCAGACGTAATTTCAGACACATCAACCCCAGAGAAGGACTCATCAAAAATCCGCTTAGCCTCTTCAAACGAGCCACCTTCATGCAGCATTTTTAAGATCTCCACGATTCGTTTTTGGCGGTACGCACTGCTATACTGTTGCTCACACATCAGCTAACACCTCGAATCCTTGTGCTTCTAGACTAGCGATAATCGTCGTCAAAGGAATTTGCTTCATCTTAGCCCCTTTAGGCAATGTCATAAAACGCCCCGCAGTATTCAAAAGCGCTGGGTTCGTGACCCCATCAAGTCCGATTTCAACAAGCACTGGCACCACTTCAGGATAGGCCGTTACCAATTCATAAACGGTTTGACTTAATTTAATTTGTTTTGCCATCATAATCTCCTTAGTCAGCGTTATTTTTCAATCCAGCCACCATCAATTGGAACGACGGTACCATGAATGTAATCCGCAACCTCACTCGCCAAGTAAACACTTAAGTTCGCAACTTCAGTTGGTTGCGCCCAACGCCCCACTGGTGTCTGACGGGCAACTTCTTGTGCCATCTCACCAGTCCCCGCAAAATCGGCTGCGTTCATCGGCGTCTCAATCGCACCTGGGGCGATACAGTTGGCGCGAATCCCTTTAGCGGCGTAATCATAATCAAGCTGCTTTGTATAGCCAATGATGGCGTGTTTCGATGCCGTATAAGCCGCACCACCGCCACCAGCAACTAGCCCAGCAATCGAAGCCATATTAACGAATACCCCACGCTTTTGCGCAACCATTGTTGGCAAGATCGCATTTGTTACAAGATATTGACTTTTTAAATTCGTTGCCATAATTCGATCCCAATCCGCACTACTGGTATCAAGCGTTGGTGCATAAGCATCCAACACACCTGCCGTGTTGCAGACCACATCGATTGGGCCATATTCTGCCAGCAAAGTCGCTAATGTCATTGTTAATTGCGTTTCATCACAAACATCAACCTGCGCTGTGATGCACCGACTATCAACAGGGACTTCAATCGGCTGGCGATCAAGTGCTAACACCAATGCCCCCTCTGCTAAAAAAGCGGCCACTTGAGCGCGCCCAATTCCCGATGCCGCCCCGGTAATTAAAATGGTTTTAGTCGCTAAATCTGCAAAATGCCCCATTAGTCGACCAATTGCCAATCATCAGCCAATACATCACACGATGTTGGTTGGAACATTGAGTATGCTGGTGTTTCGGTTGTTTTAATTAATAGGTAGGGACTAATTGCTTGCCCCTCGAATGTCCCATCGGCCACTTGGAAAATAAATAATTCTGGACCATCCCAGCCAGTCCGTACCACTTTTTTGCCAGCCTTAATTGCATTAATCGCTTCATCAAATCCCATGATCATTACCTCATTTAACTTAATTTTTTAAAATGTTGAACAATCAACCTTATATGATATTCTAGCACGCCACTCAAATCGGTACCAATTAAAATCACAGGCAATTCGATTCAAAAAAGGTGTGACCAATATTGATCACACCTTCCTGAAGTTAATTTGATTTGCGTTTAAACACACGCTTAATCACATCCCAGACCCCTAGTGATTGAACTAAGCGTTCTGCGGGCACATACTCGCGAATGGCGCGGAGCACTTTTTTGGGTTCCTTTGAAGCAAAAGTATACGTCCCATTTTTCTTTGTTTGGATAGCATAGCGGGGAATCCACTTGCCTTTGAACATGACTGATGCAATCACATAGTCAACTTCTTCCCATGGAATTTGAATAAATTGTCGTGCGTCACGATCATTGAAAAATTCAAACCCTCTATCCCCGATCATGATTTGTCCATAATCAGAGAGTGCTGTAAACGACGTGGCTTTAATCACTAAGTCCACCTTTGTATTAATCGATTGAACCATAATATCGACTCCATTTCCAAAAACTTACTTTCATTATACGCTTTTATAAAAAGGAGGGGCTAGGACAAATTGACTTTGTCCTAGCCCCTCCTTTGTTTTCTAAACGTGCTTCAGTAGGCATATTCCTGCGGTTAACCAAATTTGCCAAATCGGCGATTGCATCGCCAATTCGTCAAATCCAGTTAATCCTCAAAATATAGGCGCCTGCTTATGCACTCTTTTCTAAACGTGCTCCATAAGCCATCTTATTCCGGTTAGCTACATCAGTCAAATCACCGACTTTGTCGGTAATTCGCCTGATTAGGCTAATCCTCAGAAGATACCCAGCTTATTGCGCACTCTTTTACATTAAGTGTAATAGATGGAAGACAATTCCGACTACGAATAAGCCAAGAATAATAACGATTGGTGATACCTTCTTCTTAAGTAACCACATACAGAATAATGTTAAACCTAATGCAGCTAAACCAGGAATCAAGCTATCTAAGTTATCTTGTAAAGTTGTAATCTTATGATCTGTCAATGACAAGCCTTGTGCTTGTTGTTGTAATGCAGATTGAATGCCTTTAGCACCACTTGGTAATTTATCCCAATCGATGAAAGCACCCTTATCTAATTTAACAGATGAGACAGTTGGTGTGAACTTAACTGATACCCATCTATTAACCAGTGATCCCAAGATGAACATCCCAAGGATTGAAGCACCCTTAGTAATATCTTGTAAAATACCACCAGATAAATCTTCAGTAATCTTAGAACCAGCACGGTAGCCGAATTCTTGTGTGTACCACATGAATGACATACGGATAGCATTCCATGCGATAAAGTAAATGATTGGGCCAAGAATGTTACCACTCATAGCAAGTGAAGCAGCTAAAGCACCGATAATTGGTTTAACAGTAAACCAGAAAACGGGATCGCCGATACCAGCTAAAGGTCCCATCATACCAACTTTAACCCCTTGAATCGTAACATCATCAATTGGTGCACCATTAGCACGTTCTTCTTCAAGAGCTAAAGTAACCCCAAGAATTGGTGCAGCAACATAAGGATGAGTATTAAAGAATTCCATGTGACGAACTAAAGCTGCTGAACGATCTTCTTTAGTCTTATATAACTTCTTAAGTGCTGGGATTAATGAGTAAGCCCAACCACCATTTTGCATACGTTCATAATTCCAAGAACCTTGAAGGAAAGTTGAACGTAACCAAACAGAGATACGATCTTTTTTTGTTAATTTTAGTTGTTCTGCCATTTTTTGTCAGCCTCCTTCTTAGTAGTTGTCAATGATATCGCCTAGCGGATCACCAGTATTTGAGCCACCGCCGTTATTACCTGAGCCTTGTTTTGAAAGGGCTAAGTAGATAAGAGCGAGTGAAATACCGATTGCGCCAAGTCCGATAAGTGTCAATTGAGAGATAGTTGCAAGTACGAAACCAATTGCGAAGAATGGCCATACTTCTTTAGTTGCCATCATGTTGATAACCATTGCGTAACCAACAGCAACAACCATCCCACCACCGATTGCTAAACCATCTGTTAACCATACTGGCATTGCTGTCAACATTTCTTTAACAGGGCCAGCACCGATTGCTAAGATTAAGCCTGCAGGAATAGCGATACGAACACCTTGCATGATAATAGCGATGTATTGCCACATTTCGATCTTACGGAAGTTACCTTCTTTAGCAGCAGCATCCATGATGTGCACGATACCAGTTGCTAATGTCCGTACGATGATTGTTAATAATAACCCGGCTACGGCAAGAGGAACAGCGATAGCGATAGCTGATGTAACGCCGGCTTTTCCTTGGCCACCAAGTACTAAAATAATTGCAGATGCGATTGATGCCAAAGCAGCATCAGGTGCAACAGCGGCACCAACGTTAGCCCAACCTAAGGCGATCATTTGTAATGACCCACCTAAGATAAGACAAGGTAGTAATTGACCGGTTACAAGACCGATTAGTGTACAAGTAATAACTGGCTGATGGAAATGGAATTGATCTAAGATACCTTCCATACCAGCTAGAAATGCGATAAAAATGACCAAAATCACTTGAATGAAATTCAAATCCATGATTATTAATCCTCCAATTTCTTCTGATGTTATTTGTTATTTTGTTTGTCTAGTTCTGCTTGTGCTTTTTTAAGGATACTATCCATGTTACCGTTTGAGTCACTTGGCACTTTACGAACATCGAACTTGATGCCCTTAGCTTTTAGTTTTTCAAAGGTATCAATATCATCTTGGTCAAAAGCCAAAACAGTATTTGGTTGCACTTTACCAGTTGAGTGCGCCATTGAACCAACGTTAATTGTTTCTAATGGAACGCCACCTTCAACTGCTCTAAGTACATCTTGTGGTGATTCAAATAATAACAAAGCACGTTCCTTACCAAAGTGTTGGTCATCTTTTGCCAATTTAATCATTTGATCAACTGGCACGACGTGTGCTTTGATGCCACCAGGAGCAGCTTGTTTAATTAAGTTTGTCCGTAATTCATCTTTAGCAACGTTATCTGAAACAACGATAATCCGTGTTGGGTTAGTTGTCTTCGACCATGTCGTTGCAACTTGACCATGTAATAAACGTGAATCAATTCGTGCCAAGACATATTTGAACTTACCAGGTGTGCCTGAGTTTGAAGTCGTTTGTGCGGCTTCTGCCTTAGGTGCTTCTTCTGGTTGTAGTTCTTCAGGTTTGACCCGTACCCCTGCTTTAGCTTCATCAATGATATGTGCTGCGATTTCATGAGCAGATGTCATAGATAAACGAGATGCGTAAGCTTCAATCAACATTGGTAAGTTTAATCCTGTAACGATTGCCCACTTATCTTTATGTGCTTCGAACAACCCATTAGCTTGATTAAATGGTGAACCTCCCCAAAGATCAACTAAGAATAAGACGTCATCATCTGCATCAAACGTTGCAACGGCAGCTTCTAAATGCGCTTTCAAATCATCTGGTCCTTCATTTGGCATAAAAGTAACAGCTTGTACTTTTTCTTGTTCGCCAAAAATCATTGAGCCAGATTGCATGATTCCTTTAGCAAACTCCCCGTGACTTGCAATAACGATTCCAACCATTCACAAAAACCTCCTTAATAAAAATAGTTGTCATACTCATCAATAAAACGCTATCAATTAATATAAAAAAATAATGGCTTAAACATTATTGACTGAGTTAACAGTTCCACGTTTTTATTTTTTAAAACGCTTTACTGGATTAATTTTACCACAAAATTCTAATCTGTCTAATCATTTTTAGATTATCTGCGAAATTGGTCTAGATAATCGACAAAAAAGCGCTAAAAGTCGCATTACTTAAGCTTTTATAATTAGATACCGCTAATGTTTGCGGTGTGCTAAAATCGTTTTTTTATACAAAAAAGACCCTAAATCGATTGATTTAAGGTCTTTGCTTTATTTAAGTTCATTGCCACTCATATATTGTTGATGTTTTTGTTCATCAAATTCGTTCTCTGACTTGGCAATAATGACTGCTGCTAATGAATTTCCCATTACGTTAACGGCAGTTCGTCCCATATCCACAATCCGATCAATCCCCGCAATGAAGGCCACACCAGCAGCCGGAACACCGATTGTGGTGATTGTTGCTAATAAGACAACGAATGAAGCACCAGGGACCCCAGCCATCCCTTTAGAGGTAATCATCAAGACCACCAATAGAGTAATTTGTTGGGTGAGACTTAAATGAATGTGATAGGCTTGCGCCAAAAACAGCGCCGCTAGCGATTGGTAGATTGCCGAACCGTCCAAGTTAAATGAATAACCCGTTGGAATGACAAAAGAAGCAATCCCTTGACTAACACCGTAATTTTGCACTTTTTCCATTACTTTGGGTAACGCTGCTTCTGAACTCGCCGTTGAAAAGGCTAGCACCAATTCTTCTTTGAAAACTTTCAAGATTTCAAAGATATTGATGTGCCAAATCCGCGCGACCAACCCAGCCACAACAACCACGAAAAATGCCATCGTTGCGTAACAAACGATGATGAAATAGAGCAATGGTTTCAAAGCTTCAAATCCGAATTGGGCAATTGTAACCCCGATTAATGCAAACACCCCGATTGGTGCTAACTGCATAATCCAGTTTGTCATCTTGAACATAACCTCTGAAATCATTTCAAAAGCATCGATGAGCGGGGTTGCCTTTTTACCAAAGGTCGCCAACCCTAAACCGAACATGACCGTAAAGAAGATGACTGGAATCATTTCACCAGACCCCAAGGCCGCAAAGAAATTCGTTGGCACGATATCCATGATGATATCACCCAAGCCATGATTTCCAGCGGTCTTAGCGGCTGCTGTGTACTGACTAATTGAGCCATGTGCCAAACTATGAATGTCAATCAGCGCTCCTGGTTTAGCAATATTGCCGACAGCTAATCCGAGAATAATTGCGAAGGTCGTCATCACTTCGAAATACAATAACGTCTTACCACCAATTCGGCCAAGTTTTTTGATATCACCCATCTTGGCAATCCCAACGACCAAACAGGAAACAACAATTGGTAACACAATCATCTTAATTAAATTGATGAACAAGGTTCCAATTGATTGTAAGATTGAGATAGCGGTTTGATTATGGTAGAAAAACCGACCAACCACTAACCCTAGGCCGATTCCAATTAAGATTCGCCAACCTAGGCTAATTCTAAAATATCGTTGCTTTTTCATGTTTTATCCACTCCTCTTGAATGCCGCAAATCGGCTTTTAAATTGCCAATAAGTCCATTAAGTGTTCAATTTCGTGTGTTGGTTGTATGTCTGTCATTTGATTTGCTAGCTGGTTCGGGTTATACCACGCTGTGGCGACACCCACGTTCTGCCCACCTTGCACATCTGAAGTAAGTGAATCACCGACAATCAAAGCTTCTGCTTGTGAGATCCCCTCTAACTGTTGGAAGACACTTTGGAAATACCGTGGATCTGGTTTTTGATACCCCAACTCTTCCAAAACAAAAACGGCATCGAAATATGTGATTAATCCTGAATCTTGTAACCGCCGATATTGCGTATTGGCAACCCCGTTGGTTGTGACATATAGCTTAATGTTAGCTGCTTTTAACGCCTTTAACAGAGCTTCTGCTTGTGGCATTAAATCATGGCCTAATGCCAAGTTGTCTAAATAATTTTGGGACAATCTTGGTCCATCAACTTCCTGATTAAACTGTTCTTTAAAGAAGGTTGCAAAGCGTGTGTTCAATAATATTTCCCGGGTTAACGTACCTTCTTCATACTGCCGCCACAAGTTTTGATTAAAGGTCTGATAAGTTGTCTTAATTGTTGGGGTCAATTGAACCCCTTGATCTTTGAATAATTGGGCCAAAGCTTGATCTTCATCCGCATCAAAATCGAATAAAGTATTGTCCATGTCAAAAAATAAATAACGATACTGCATTGTAAATCCTCATTTCAACTAATCTAAATATTGTAATTTGCCTCTAAAGTCAGACAGTTTAGTATAACCTTTTTGAGCCATGATTGTCTGTAATTCGCGCGTTAAACGTTCAAAAATAATGGGGCCTTCTTTTTGAAGCGCTGTCCCGACTTGGACCATGCTAGCCCCACATAAAATATGTTCAAATGCATCTTGACCAGATTTAATCCCACCAGTCCCAATAATTTGAATGGCTGGATTCAAACGCTGATAGAAGGCATGGACATTCGCTAAGGCGGTTGGTTTGATATAATCGCCACCGATGCCACCGAAACCATGCTTAGGTTTAATCACAACCCGTTCAGTTGCCACGTCAATTTCCAAGCCATTTCCAATGCTATTCACCGAATTGACAAACGCTAATGGAAATTGATTCAAAATCGCCGCCATCTGATCAAAATGCACGATATCAAAGTACGGCGGTAATTTAACGCCTAATGGACCGTGATAAACCGTAAAAACTCGCGTTAGAATTCGTTCCACCATTTCAAAATCATAGCCCGTTTGCGGCTTCCCCGGTACGTTCGGACAAGATAAGTTCAATTCCACCACACCTTTAAAATCAGAAGCACTAATCTGTGCCAACAGTTGCTTGTCTTCTTCAATATTAAATCCCGTAATCGATTGAAAGTATGTCTTGTCTGGCACTGCCTTTTGCTGTTGACTCACATAGTCTAAATAATAAGGTAAGCCTTCATTCGGCAAGCCCATTGAATTGATACTGCCTAAACGCGTTGGTTGATAACGTGGTTCTGGATTTCCAGAGCGGGGCATAACGGTGGCACTCTTGGTCACGAAAGTCCCTGCCATTGAAGCCTGCACTTGATTTAACTCAGCAGCATCATAACAATAAACCCCCGCCGCGTTCATGAAACAGTTATCAAAGTGGTACCCAGCTAGTGTCGTTTCGATCGAAATCAATATTCTTGCCTCATCTCTAATTTATTTTTAATTTATTATACGTGAAATGGCATCAAAAAACCACTGTTTATGAATATCATTCGTAAATAACGTGATATAAAATCCATTTCCTCTTTTTTAAACCTAATTAACCGAACAACCAATAACGCAGCACATATAAAAATCCCTTGGTAGTGAATAGAGATAATACTTCCATGGTAGCTTGTAAAATTAATCCGAACGCTGTTCGGACAAAAAAGATCAGCTTCCTTTAAAA
>ERZ794962.67-NODE-67-length-18637-cov-5.158110_pt1 | contig 18637 bp, 16 predicted proteins | sample MGYA00375739_ERZ794962 | MGnify/ENA primary metagenome ERZ794962 (study PRJEB30138, sample SAMN05968710) | food fermentation metagenome | isolation source: fermented_meat | host: spontaneous_fermented_meat_time_7_first_replicate;spontan... | place: Italy | collected...
ATGCCATTTGGTGCTGTAATAATTAAACCAATACCAAAGATTAATCCTAGAATACCACCAAAAATAGCTGACCAAAAAGTCATATAAAATGTCTGAACAATAGAGGTCCACCAGCCTGTATCACCAGTCCAACCTTGATAAACGACGTTTGGGAATGTATTTGAAAACCATTTTGTCATAGTTATTTACCGCCTTTTAGTATTTCAATTTCAACATGATGATCGGCTAAAGTTGATGTTGCTGCCTTAATTTGCTCATCTGTGCCTGATAGAATAACAAGTAGGGAACCAACTGGCGTGTTTTGTAAAATTTCAACATTGCCATATAAGATATTAGCTGTGACTTGGAAATCACGAAATAAACCAGCAATTAAAGGCTCATCTGTTGTTGCGCCGACATAGGACAAACGGATGAATAGTTCATTATCGTTAAGATTTTTGACCAAAGGTTGCGCAGAAATTGTTGCAATAGCTTTATCAATATTTGTTGCTGTTTCAATGAACTCTTTGGTTAGCTGTTGTGTTGGCTGAGCAAATATATCAAGTAGTGAGCCACGTTCAATAATTTCACCATTTTGCATCACAGCAACTTTATTGGCAATTTCTTTCACAGCTTGCATTTCATGGGTGATTAAAACAATTGTTAAACCAAGTTTTTCATTGAGCTTTTTTAATAAACTTAGAATTTGATTCGTAGTTTTGGGGTCTAATGCGGAAGTTGCCTCATCAGATATTAAAATTTCAGGATCATTTGCTAGTGCTCGCGCAATGGCAACACGCTGTTTTTGACCACCTGATAGTTGTGACGGATATTGTTCAGCACGGTCTGTTAAGTCAACTAATTTTAATAATTCTGTGACTTTTAACTTTTTTTGATCCTGAGTTAACTTGCTGTGTTGTAAGGCAAAAGCCACGTTTTCAGTGACAGTGCGTTCATTGAGTAAATTAAAGTGTTGAAAAATCATACCAATTTTTCGCCTACGATTACGCAAATCATTTGCCTTGATACGTACTTTTTTGTTTTTATCGTTATCAGCTTGAAAGAATGTTTCACCATTAACAATAACAGAACCACTAGTAGGCTCTTGTAATAGGTTGATGACACGAACTAATGTTGATTTTCCGGCACCAGAATAGCCGACTATGCCATAAACATCCCCACGATTGATTGTGATAGAAACGTCTTTGACGGCTGTAATTGTACGCTTTTTTTGATAAAATGTAACATCGATATGATTCAGTGAAATTATGGGGTTACTCATTTATTGACTCCTTTTTAAAACCAATGGATAAGATGCTTAATTACAGCTCGTAGCGCTTTATGAGTGCTTTAATGACATCAATATGCTGGTTATAATCCGATAAGCGGATGTTTTCATTGGGGGCATGATCTTTTGTCCCAGCGTAACCAACGCCAAAGCTTGCAATAGGCGCTTGTAAACTTTGGTGAATAATTGCCATAGGGCCTGTACCAGGGGACGTCGGCAGTACAACCGGTGAGACATGATAATAATTAGCTACGACATCTATTACACGTAATATCTCAGGATCAGACATATCACTACGATAGCCGGGTTGACCAAGTGTCTTGGTGATCACTATATCGGATAAACCAGCTGCCTGTAGGTGATCAGATATACGTTGTAAAGTTAAGTCTGGGGACATATTTGGTACCAAGCGTGATTCTAATTTAGCGGTAGCTGTGGCAGGTAAAACTGTTTTAACACCATTACCATTATAACCTGATGTGATACCTTCGATGTTAATTGTTGGTTTAAAATATAATGTTTCCTTGAGATTGTCACCATTCCGATCAGAATAGAGTGGGACTGTTAAGCCATGCTGTGCAATAAGTGATTCTCTGGTCAATGGTAATGCTTGTGCAAGTGCCTTTTCGCGGTTGTTTGGTTCAACAACATCATCGTAAAAATGTGGCACAGCAATATTTCCAAGTGAATCAAACAACGTGGCAATGGCACGAGATAGGCGCATTGGCGCAGAATCTACAATTGCAGCCAGAGATGAGTGTAAGTCATTAGCTGCAGTTGTGACAGATAGATCAAAGGTAACAATGCCTTTATTGCCACCAAATATTTCAATAATATCTTCGGCATTTTTACCACCAGATTCCCAAATAACGAGATCAGCTTGTAATTGATCTTGATATTTAGCCAGATATGCTGTTAAATAGCGTGATGCAGTTTCCTCTGATCCTTCAACGATAAAAGTGATATTTATGGGCAGTTCCTGGTTATTTTCAATTAAATATTCTGCTATAGCAGCTAATCTTGCCGTGAGATTACCCTTATCATCATCAACACCACGTCCATACAATTTACCATCATGTGCAGTTAAACGCCAAGGATCAGACTGCCATAAGTTTAATGGTTCAGCTGGTTGAACATCATAATGATTGTAAATAACCAGCGTTTTAGCATTGGGATTGCGACTTAAAAATTTAGCGAGAATAAAGGGTGCAAAATAAGTATCATCGTAAATAACCTGTGCGCCGAGTTTTCGAAATTCATTTGCAATAATAGTCGCAATTTCTGGCAGATGAGTTTCCATAGCCGAGACGCTAGGTATTGCGACGAGTTGTTCCAGGAGTGTCATGTATTGTTGACGAATGTTCATCGTATTTTCTCCTATAAGACATTATGTACCTGCAAAATGAATTGCAGATTGCTGCTTAGTTAATCAATGATTTATTTTTTATAGTCCCAGACAGTAAGTTGTGCTGTACCATAAAACTTTTTCACAAGTGATTTTGTTTTATCTGTTTGTAGTGATTTGACAACGTCTTGATAAACTGGATTATTTTTATCCTTTTTATTAGCTGCAATAAAGTTAAAGTATTGTTGAGAGTCTTTATTTAACTTTTCAATGTAGATGGCTGAGTTAACATCTAGTTTAGCTGACTTTGCGAAGTTTGTGTTGATAACAGATGCACCAATAGTTGGATCCGTTAGAGAAGAAGCTGTTTGTGAACCATCGACTGGGGTTATCTTAAGATTTTTTGGATTTTCAGTAATATCTTTTGGTGTTGCCTTTGTTGTATCCTTAATTTTAATTAAACCAGCTTCGGCCAATAGGTGTAGACCACGATTTTCGTTGGTTGGATCATTAGCGATTGTAATTTTGTCACCTGACTTGATATTTGAAACGTTTTTATATTTATCTGAATAAATTCGAAGTGGTGTCGTCCAAGTATCGCCTATTGCGACAATATTTGTTTTATATTGTTCATTCCAGTTAGCCAAATAGGGGTAGTTTTGGAAAGCATTTAAATCAATATCACCAGCAGAAAGTGCTTTGTTTGGTTGGAGATAATCGGTAAATTTTTTGGTCTTTAATGTAATGCCATACTTATCTTTAGCAGTTTTACTGACCGACTTCCAAATCTCATCTTCATTTTTATCACCAGCCATGACACCAATTGTGACAGTTTTTGCAGAAGATTTGTTGCTGTGATGACCAAAAGTTAAGTAGGCACCAGCAGCTATAACAATAACGATACCACCGATAATCCAATTTGTTTTCTTACTCATAAGTAGTCTCCATTTTAAATGTCTAAGTTAAGTGAGGAACGATTATTTACTAAAATCGGTGTCCCAGGCAGCAAGTTCAACGCCATCATAGGCTTTATTTATAGCATCTTTAGTTGCTTGTGTATGATATGATTTAACAACATCTTTCAGGACTTGTTTGTTCTTATCAGAGTTTTTAGCTGCTATAATATTAACCCATTGGTGAGAATTTTTATTGATTGGTTCAACAAATATTGCTTTTTTATAGTCTAATCCAGCAGTATCCGCATACGTTCCGTTGACGACTGCACCTTGTACATCTGTTAACGACCGTGCTGTTTGATCGGCCGCTAATTCTTTAATTTTTAATGATTTTGGGTTTTTGGTAATGTCTTTCACCGTTGCTGTGGTTAAACCAGATTTCAGATCAATCAATCCAGCAGCCTTCAAGACATATAATGATCGACTTTCATTTGATGTATCATTTGGTACAACAATAGTATCTCCTGTTTTATATTCTGACACCTTTTTGTAGGTATTTGAATATAAACGAATAGGTGAGATAACGGTATCGCCTATTGCAACAATTTTATCGCCAGTTGCCTTGTTTGATGCTGCTAGGAAAGCATAGTGTTGGAAGGCATTAATGTCAATATCACCAGCAGCCAAGGCTTTATTTGGCTGATTGTAGTCTGAAAACTGCTTGAATTTTAGGGTAATACCATATTTATCTTTGGCAGTTTTAGACACTGACTTCCAAATGTCAGTATCTTGCTTTGATCCTGACATAATACCAACCGTTACAATTTTGTTATTTGATTTCTCAGCAGATTTGTGTCCAAAGGTTGCATAGGCAATGCCGCCAATGGCGATGACAGCTACGCCACCAATAACCCAATTTGTTAATTTACTCATAATTCTTCTCCCAAATAGTTTGTGTAATGGTACGACATAGATTTTAAAAATAAACAAGCAAAATATAGTGATTATCACACAAAAAAGCCGCTACTGTAGATTTAAATACAGAAGCGGCTAAAAAGCGCGTTACCATTCTGAGTTGTAAGCTAATATTACTAATAGCTTGCTCACTAACCATCGGGCATCGGGAGATGATCCTAGCCGAATGGTGTGCCCAGTAACGCGGGCCAAAACGTTGTCAACTAAATGGTAAACCAATTCGTTAACACCAATCACAGGTCATTTTCACAATTTTACGCACGCTAATTTTCATCAACCATTAGCTTTCTATGCTTTGCTTAACTGTTACTTTTCTGTTCAACTTGTTTATTTCTAAAATCGTTAAACTCTATAATACTCATAAGCTTAAGATTTGTCAACTATTTTTTTGAATAATCAAAAAGTAAGCCGAAAATAGTCATTAAGATAACACTAGAACCGAGTAATGTGAAGTGTTTAAGATAGGTTGATAATAATGCGGATATAAAGGCGCCAAATAAAAATGCTAGAATAATTAATGAAAATAGGCTAGCATTTTGCAAGGCTGTTCTATTTTTTGTATAAAAATAAGTGATTAAATTAGCACCGACATTACGTAAATTGCCTGTTGACATGACACTGGTAAAAGGTAACCCTTGCACTTTTGGAAAGGCATCTAATTGAATAGCTAAGAAAAAAGACAATAATGTGATGAAAACGGTACTAGATATTTGTGTGCGAATAAAGACAACTAAACTGATGCCAATTATTTCAATAATCAAACTATGCTGTTGGGTGGATAATTTTCTGGCTTTGAATTGATGTTTGATAATATTGTTAAACGCTGCGCCTAATAAGAAGAACAGAATTGGCAATAGAAAGCTTGAGGCATAATTAAATTGTCCTCTGGCAAGTGAGATACCTGCTTGAATAATATTACCTGTCTGTAAACTAGCAAAGCGTTCGCCGTGATACTGAAAAGTATAAGCATCAACGAAACCGGAATTGGTTGCCAGCAAGAGGGCAATTGGTAGGCGTTCTTGAATAGGATGTGTGCTGATTTCAGACATGATAAAAAGTGTAAGCAAGATCATCAGTGATGATGATCTTGTTGTTCCTTCCAAATAAAATTTACTTTTTTATTTTACGCTATTTTGACAAGTGACGTTGGCTTTTTTTGAATGGCCGATCGTTTTTTAAATAAAACAACTGTCAGGCAGGTAAATTCATTGGTTTGAGGGCCAGTTTTTGTTATAATATGAGCAATAAGGGGAAAATATGAGGACATTTATTAAATTTATAATTGCCGCAATACTGACATCATTGATCGGTTTGGAAATTGTACAAGCAGATTATCGCGTGACAAACTACCAACAAGAAGTCCATATTACAGAAAATGGTACGGCGGGTATTGATAAGACCGTGACTTACAAGTTTGATGATGATATGAATGGCATATACCTAAAAGAAAGTTTAACAAAACCTATTGATGGGAATAAGCCATACCAGTGGGGAGGACTACAAACGATTACCGTTGCTCGTAATGGTGAAAAGGCCCGACCAATTGCGCCAAGAGTTGGTGACGAAAATATTGGGTATGTGACATCAGAGACGCCTTCAAGTGTGCAGGAAAAAGTCTACTATCCAATTAAAGCAAACGACGACATTACGGTCAGATATACCTATCGGTTAAAAGATCTCATTATAAATTGGGACGATGTCTCTGAACTTAATTGGCGGATTATTTCAAATTGGGATCAAGCATTAGAAAATGTTAAAATTACTGTGTTCTTACCTAAACAACCGGCAAAGATATTCAAAGGTTGGGTGCACAGCAGCTCAATTGGTCATCTGACTATCAATAAAAAGCGTGCAGAATTGCGTGTAACAACAGCACGCGTTAAAGTAAATCATACGTTAGAATTACATACCTATTTTGATAAGTCACAAACGCCATTGAACACAAATATTCAGCTAGGTCATCGCGCAAAAATCATATCGCAATCAGAAGCAGAACGGACAATCAAGCATAATAAAACATTGCGAATGATTGCTATTTTTGGTTTTATTGTGCTGCCGATTGCTTTTATAGCGCTGTTTGCATTAATTGTGTGGTACAAGTTCCGTATTCGAAGTCAATTACGTCATGCACAGCAAAAGAGTGGCATAAGTATAGAAACTGTTCACATTTATGACATACCAAATGACTTGGGACCAGCATTAATTAACGCCCGCATTAAGCAACAAGCTGATGTATCTAAAGTTATAGTAGCCACTTTAATGGACTTAATCGCCCGAAAAAAAGTTATGATTACTTATCAGAATGTTAGTGATGTGGATCATGCAGTTTATCGTGTAGTCGACGATAGCGGTTTACGTCAATTTGAAAGTTTGTTAATTGACATGATTTTTGGCAAAAAAAGAGTAGATGTGTATCAATATGAGTTTCAAAAACCAGAATCACGTGTGTCAAAACGTATTCATAACGGTATCGCTAGTTTTCAACGCGAAATTAGCGCCGCTGAAGCTAAGGACAGCATCATTGATTCAGTGACGACAAATAAAGTGTCCAGTACTAAAATTTTGATGATGTCATTATTAGTTATTGTTGGCGGTAGTGCTATCATTGGGCTGTTATTCATGGCAAACTATAGTAACATTTGGCAATTATGGTTAGTTGCGGGTGGTATGTTTATTATGAGCCTTGTAGGTTTACTAATTTTAAAACAACAATCAACGACATTTTTCACTGTTCCTGAAGGTGTCACCGAAAAATGGCAGTGGACAGGTTTTGCAGCGATGCTACATGATATTGCAAATCTTGATAATAAAACAGTACTTGATGTACAGCTATGGGACAAATTACTTGCTTATGCCGTTATCTTTGGTGAAGCAAATCAGGTAGCAAAGACACTTAAACTTTGGTCTGAAGATGCTAATATATCAGTGATTAATTTACCAGTATATATGATATATAGTAGTTTTGGAGCTAACTGGTCAGTAAATTTGGCTAATAATATTCAAACTAATGCTGGTTTTGAGAGTAATGTTTCCGGCAACGGTGGTAGTTTTTCTGGTGGTTATTCCGGCGGCGGTGGTGGCGGTGGCGGTGGTGCCTTTTAAAATTTGCCAGTCCGTATTATCAGGATAGTGAGCAGTCAAAACTTGCGTCTAGCCGTGTGTTTTGGTACAATAAATTTATAATATTTCCTGAGGGAGTAACTGGCGGATTTTCCGCGATAATACCGTCAAAGCGAGCAATACTTTATTGCTTATATCGAACGACTTGTTCCGGTACTATCTTAAATGGTGAGACTCATGTAAATGGCTGGCACAAATTTGTTCAGTTACATTTGCATGAGTCTTTTTATTTGAAGTAACCCACAGAGTATAAGGACGCAATATGCGTAGGAGGAAATTATGGCAGAACAGCCATTATATAATCAAGATATCACGAAAGTGTTGTCTGATTTACGAACAGATGAAAAGAAAGGTTTGACACAAGTCGAAGCGAACCAGCGGTTTCTTGCTGATGGTCCGAATCAACTTAAAGAGGCTGTTTCAACAACACTTTTTCAAAAATTCATTAATCAATTTAAAGATTTTATGATTGCGATTCTATTAGTAGCAGCTGTTGTAGCAGCTTTTACTGGTGAACTAGTGGATGCCATCTTTATTTTGGCAATTGTAATTATCAATGCCGTTTTTGGTGTATTTCAAGAAGCTAAGGCAGAAGATGCGATTAATGCCTTAAAGGAAATGTCTACGCCCAATGCTAATGTCATTCGTGATGGCAAAGATATGTCTGTCAAATCAACAGAGTTGGTAACAGGAGATGTGGTCCGCTTAGAAGCAGGTGACATTGTACCTGCTGATATTCGTATTATCGAATCGGCCTCATTACAAATAGAAGAAGCATCGTTAACAGGGGAATCTGTCCCAGTTGATAAAGTAGCTACGACCTTAACAGCGACTGATTTACCATTGGGAGATCGTGCAAATCTTGGCTTTATGAATACAAATGTCACTTATGGTCGGGGTATTGGTGTTGTTGTCGGTGTGGGTATGGCAACTGAAATGGGCCATATTGCGGGTATGTTGGAATCTTCAGATGACACTAAAACACCATTACAAGAAAACCTGATCAAATTGGGTCGTATATTAACCTACTTGATTTTGTTCATTGCTGCTATTACTTTTGTTGTTGGCTTAGCACGTGGCCGCGAGACAATTATTGATATGCTTTTGACGTCAATTTCACTAGCTGTGGCGGCTATTCCTGAAGGATTGCCTGCCATTGTAACAATTACCCTAGCACTTGGTACAACACGTATGGCAGCACGTAATGCTTTGATACGTAAATTACCAGCCGTTGAAACATTGGGATCAACTGATATTATTGGTTCCGATAAAACAGGGACATTGACTCAGAACAAAATGACAGTTGAAAAGATTGTTGTTAATGCAGAAATATCCGATGCAGCCACTACTGAACCACTATCAGGTACATTTGGTCGTTTGGCAGATATTTTAGCTCTAAATAATGATACGAAACGGACTGAAAATGGCTATATCGGTGATCCAACAGAAACAGCCTTAATTGCCTTCAATGAAAACCATCAGCGTGATATTGACACATTATTTAGGGAGATGCCACGTTTAGCGGAGATACCCTTTGATTCAGAGCGTAAGCTAATGTCCACAGTGCACCCAGCACCAAATGGGTATATTATAACTGTTAAAGGCGCCCCAGATGAGCTGTTGAAGCGGGCCACAAAGATCGAAATGGCTGGCAACATTATGGCTCTTTCAGATGACATTCGTGCCAAGTTATTATCAATTAATTCAGAATTAGCAACACAAGCTTTACGTGTATTAGGGTTTGCTTACAAATTGACTGATTCAGTACCAGAAGAGATGACATCAGAGTTAGTCGAAAATGAGTTAGTCTTTACTGGATTTACGGGGTTGATTGATCCAGAACGTCCAGAAGTTGCACAAGCTGTGGCTGAGGCTAAAAAAGCGGGTATTCGCTCAATGATGATCACAGGAGATCATCGCGATACGGCTGCCGCCATTGCGATTCGCCTAGGTATTTTGGATGAAAAAGACAAAGAAACAGCTGTCATTTCAGGATCCGACTTGGACAATATGACTGAAAACGAGTTCGCAGCAAATGTGCATAAATACAGTGTTTATGCACGTGTTGCACCAGAACATAAGGTTAAAATTGTGAGCGCTTGGCAAAAGAAGGGTAAAGTTGTAGCGATGACTGGTGATGGTGTTAATGACGCACCAGCACTGAAAACAGCAGACATTGGTATTGCCATGGGTATCACAGGCACAGAAGTATCAAAGGGTGCTTCAGATATGGTCTTGGCTGACGATAACTTTGCAACAATAGTCCATGCTGTTGAAGAGGGACGAAAAGTATTTGCTAATATACAAAAGGCACTTCAGTACTTGTTAGCATCTAATTTAGCTGAAGTAATTTCAATTTTTGTGATGACACTTTTAGGTTGGCATATCTTAGCACCAATCATGATTTTGTGGATTAATTTAGTCACGGATACGTTGCCGGCCATTGCTTTAGGTGTTGAGCCAGCACAAAAAGATGTGATGACACAAAAACCACGAGGACGCAGTGCAAGCTTTTTGTCGGGCGGCGTCGGCGCAGCAATTGTTTGGCAAGGCATTTTGCAAGCTGTGATTGTATTATCAGTTTATGGCTTTGCTTTAGCTTATCCAGTTCACCTAGCCGATGCAGAAGCACACCGTGATGCATTGACAATGTCATTTATGACATTGGGTCTGATGCAGATGTTTAACGCCATTAACGTGAAGTCAGTTTATGGTTCAATGCTTGGAAAACAAGCTTTCCAAAACAAATTATTTAATTGGGCACTACTTGGTTCACTAATTGTTATGGCAGCAGTAGTTATTATTCCAGCGCTAAATCCAGTGTTCCATGTTTCTCATTTAGATAGTTATCAATGGGCAATCGTGTTATTTGCGGGAATAAGTATTATAATTATTGTTGAGATAGTAAAACTCATACAACGAAAAATTTTTAAAAAAGGATAATCAAGACATTGGCAAAATTCAACCCAAAACAGGCACAAATTTATATTCAGACGTTACAAAACGTTCTAACAAATACTGAAGAAACAGCAACGCGTGTGACGCCATTCTTTACAAAGTTAGACGATGCGAAACAAGCTGATAATATTGCAGAGATACCAACAGCAGAGTTCGCTGAAATTAAGGCGGAATTTGAAGATACGGTAGAAAGCTATAAAAATAACGCAACACAACTTACCTCTGCATCAGCACCCATTCGTTTACTTGGTGTGCACAAATCGTTAACATCAGCTTATGTGAAGTATGCTGAGGCCACACAGTTAATGGCTGATGCGGTGATTGTTGCTGAGCAAAAAATTGATGTCCAAAAATATGAAAAATCAGAACAAGATCAATCAGTATATCTTGAAAAAATTCATACAGCCGTCGCTAAAATTATGAATTCAAGTATGTAAATATGAGCGTGTTTTTCGTATAATTTAGGTGATAGTAGTCAATAATAATAAAAGCGTCAACAGATTTTAAATCTGTTGACGTTTTTATATGGTTATCATTATTTAGCCTGATCGGGATCAACACCATAAATTTCAATATGAAAGCCAGTAATATTTAAACCGCTGACTTGACGTGCAGCTTCAAAAAGTGGTGCGACATCGAAATTATCTGCATCGATAATTTCATTTGTGTTGCTATTAATAATATGATAATGCGGTTCACCATAATAATCATAATGGCGTTTATCGTCTTTTAAGGTATCAATGACAATAATAATGCCAACATCAACTAGTTTATCAAGAGTGTTATATATGGTTGCAAGACTAATATTGCTGAGGTCGACATGAATCATTTCTGCTGTTGGATGCGTTTCATGTGTCATTAAGTATTCTAAAATTGATAATCGCTGAAAAGTTGCTTTTAAGCCATGGGCTTGTAGTATGTCACGTAATGTTTTGTCTACCATAATATAACCTCCTATATCATAAAATATTATACCACGTACTATAGAATGTTTCTAATTAACTTGATTTTTAGTCTAAAATCTGGTATAAATAAATTAGAATAATTATAAAAGAGGGAAATGATGGATAAACAAAGTTTAATGCAACGTAACAATTTAATTAGAGCAGCAGTTATGGGTGCAAACGATGGTATTTTATCAGTATCTGGTATTGTTTTAGGTGTAGCTGGGGCTACAAGTCATACTGGTACAATTTTACTAGCTGGGTTTGCGGGAATGCTAGCAGGTACTGTATCGATGGCAATGGGTGAGTATGTGTCAGTTAGTTCACAACATGATGCGCAAGAAAAGGTAAGACGTGTTCAAACCGAGGCGTTAGCAACAAATTATGACGACGAATTTTCTTATGTTGAAGACAAATACGTGGCTGATGGCATCTCGCCACATTTAGCGCAACAGGCTACTGAAGAGATGATGACAAAAGATGCTTTGACAACTACTGTACGTGAGCGTTACGGCTTTTCACTAGATCATGAATTAAGTGCAGGTGGGGCAGCGTTAGCGTCGCTAATCAGCTTTCCAATTGGCTCAATTTTACCAATGGTAGCTATTTCGTTAATGCCAAGGGATATGCGTGAAGTAGCTACTTTTATTGCAGTGATTGTTGCATTGGCCATCACAGGATATGCAGCAGCATCTCTAAATGGTGCTAATAAAAAGCGCGTGGCCCTAAGAAACGTTGTTGCCGGTATATTTACAATGATTGTTACCTATGCAATTGGATCGTTATTTAGATGAGAGGAGGGTGCTTATAGTAGGTTAAAAATTATAAGCACAGTTAAAACATGGATATAAAGCTTAAAAAGGAACACGTCAAAAAGGAACAGGCGACAATGGATGAACGGTTAAATGCTATTCGTGCAGGTGTTTTGGGTTCAAATGATGGTATTTTAACGGTTGTTGGAGTTCTATTTTCGGTTGCAGCGGCAACAACAAACAATTTTGCTATTTTCATTGCAGGTTTAGCTGATTTAATGGCATGTGCCTTATCAATGGCTTCTGGTGAATATGCTTCGGTGAGTTCACAGTCTGATAGCGAAAAGGTTGTTGTTGAACAAGAACGTGAGTTATTAAAAACAGATTTTGCTGGACAACATCAATCAGTTGAAAACTTTTATGTTGATCGTGGAGTAACACGCGCAACAGCTAAGTCAATTGCAGATGAATTACTGAGTAAAAAGCCATTGGAAACAATGTTGAGTACTAAGTACGATATTACTTTAGGTCATTATATGAATCCTTGGTCTGCAGCTTGGGCTTCACTATTTAGTGCAGCAATTGGTGGTGTATTTCCATTAGCAGCATTAATTTTGTCACCTACACGTTACCAATTTATTGCCACGATAGCAGCTACGGTAGTGGCTGTTGGTTTAACAGGTTTGTTGAGTGCTAAAATGTCTAACGGCTTGGTTAAGCGTGCAATGATTCGTAATGTGATTATTGGTTTGTTAACCATTGCAATACATTATGGCATTGGAAAACTATTTTAAGATAATTTTTTAATACGCGCATCACAAAAATTTGGCATAATAGAGTTATGTTAAATCAATTGAAAGAACTTTGGCAAAAAATAGATAAAAAGTTAAAACTCTCTACTTTGGGGACACTTTTTTTACGTGCACAAGTTGGTTATGTTGGGCCAACTTTTGCTTATTTTGCGTTGCTAACCGTCTTTCCTATGTTAATAGCAATAGCAATTATTATCTCAATCACGAATGTCAGTGAAACAAACATCATCTCATTGATACAAAGTGTGTTGCCACGAGATATTGAAAAAATTGTATTACCTATTTTACAATCAGTTTTATCCTCTAAGAGCACCTCTCTACTCTCTTTTTCTGTGCTACTTACTTTGTGGACAGTATCGAGAGTGATCGCAGTTTTTAGAGTATCATTTAATCGTATTGCTGATGTAGAAGATCGTATTAGTAATTTATTATCCCGATTTTGGTCATTTGTCTGGTTGTTGATTATTATTGCTGCTTTTGGTGTTTTAATGATTAGTAGTAATATATTAACAATCGTCTTGCAACAAATCCCGAGTAATCAATGGACGTCTTTTTTACAGCATCAAACAAAATGGTTGATTTGGCTTGGCATGTGGTTGGCACTGATAATGATGAACTATTTATTACCAACAAAAGAAGGCCGTGCGCCGCTTAGATTTGTTGCTATCGGCAGTCTTATAGAAGTTGGTGCACTAAATATCTTGAATATTGGTTTTACTTGGTACGCTAATTTAGCGGTTAAACAGTATGGATTTTATCAATCAATGAGCGCTATTATTGTGCTACTGATTTGGTTAAATTTAATTGCCACTATCTTGGTGACAGGTTATGTTTTGATTCAATGGTTGACCGTATTAAAGCAAGAAAAAGTAATCAACATTTAGAAAGTCTTAAGGTATAAATAATGTTTAAAGATAGTGATTTTGAGATATTTAATGTTGCATCATTAACTGATAGAATGAAACTTATTAGGACTATCATTGATCCAAAATTCGAGCAGTCTGCTGAAGCAATTTTACCAATATTAAATACGAATGGGCAACAGTGGTATGCACATGTTGCCAAACATTTACGTCGGACAACAAACGCACCGGACAACACATGGGTAGCTTTTGCACCAAATAAGCGTGGTTATAAAATGATGCCACATTTTGAACTTGGTATTTGGGCCGATCATGTTTATCTTTACCTCGCAGTAGAAGAGAACATGAAGCCAAAAGAAACAGCAGCGATTGTCGCTAAAATGACATCAGCCAGAGATATAATTGCAAAATTATCAAATGATTTTGTACTGAGTTCAGACCATATGGTTAATACTTCAAACGCATTGACTTTGTCAACGTATGATGATGCCGTTCAGCGTTTTGCTAACATAAAGCATAGTGAGGTGCTAGTTGGGATTAAGCTGTTACGTGGAGACAAACACTTTGAAGAAGACACAGACTTATTTCAAATAACAACTGTCCTAGCATTGCTATTACCACTATATGATAAACTAAAATAAAAGTTCGCTACATCATCATGTAGCGAACTTTTTAATGATAGATTAGTAGCATGGACAAAGCCATTAAAAGTACATAGCCCATATGTTGCCAATTACCAATTTTTGCTTTAACAAATTGTAAAATGAAAGCCATTAAGCTAAAAATAATAATAAATACTGTGCTAATACCGACGTTATGACTCAGTATTGTGACCCAAAATAATCCTAACGTTAAAATGCTTAATTTACGACCATCGGGATTTGGCATTAAAATTGGTGTGAAATAAAAGCCAAATCCAAACAACATTGGCAAGAGTTGCCATATAAAGCGTTGCGTTAAGAAATTATTTGTGACATAGAAAATACTAATAGGAATAGCAAAAGTTGCCAACACACTGAACAATAGTAATCCAAGCCAATTCTGTAGGCCAAACCAGGTCTGCTGTATGGCAATGAAAAAAACAGTGAACAAGAGGAGTAAGGTAAATATTTCATGTCGTGTTTGAATCAGTGAACTAAATGTGAAGAGGGTACTAAGTACTAAGAATAAATAACTTAAAATGCTACGGAAATTTTGGGTCATCATCAGTGTCATTGCAATCGCAATGGTGATAGTATAACCAAATAATGGGATAAACTGCCAAGTTAGAGCAGCACCTGATAATGCTTTTGTATGTAATAAGGGTTGACGCCACCAAATGATATTTAAACTGATAACGATAACTAATAATGGGACCCAGCGGCGCCAGTCAAAAAAACCTGCTGGTGTAAAATTTTCGTAGTGACGTTTTTCTTGCGGGTTAGTCGTGATACGTCGCGGAATTGGCCGACCATCAGGTAGTAGATGTGATTGTTGTTGGTTAGTTTGACTGTTCATAATTAATATTGTACCTTAAATTTAAGTTATTGCGTACTGTTTTTATGAATATAAGATCTTTGATTATCACTTTTACAATGTTTGTTTTTATATAACATGCTGTTTGACTAATAAAAATTAAACAACAATTTGATTTGCATTTTGTCTATACGTCTGCTATTCTAAAGATACAATTTAAAACAGCTATCAAGAGTAGGCGAGTGATACAGCACGATAACCCTACACCAACCGGTCAAATATGGAAACATATTTCAGCACGGTGGTCCATCTGTACAGATAGTCGTCACGTTAGCGCGTACCGACTAATCGTTGGTGTGCGCTTTTTCATTTGCGACCAGTAGCTTTTTATTTTGAATTTTTAAGGAGGTCATGTTTCACATGACAAAGTATTTTACATCAGAATCAGTTTCCGCAGGTCATCCTGACAAAATAGCCGACCAAATAGCCGACGCTATTTTAGATGCAGTGCTCGAACAAGATCCACATGCACGTTCAGCCGTCGAAGTGACTACGTCAACTGGTGATGTGTCGATTTTTGGTGAATTATCAACATCAGCATATGTTAACGTTAGACAAATTGCAACGGATACGATTCGCGAGATTGGTTATAATAAGGCTGAACTTGGTTTCACAGCAGATTCTGTTAATGTGTCAAATAAAATTGTTGAGCAATCAGGTGATATTTCACAGGCAGTTGATAATGCTGACGATGATCCTGAACAATTGGGTGCTGGCGATCAAGGCATGGTTTTTGGTTATGCAACGAATGAAACTGATAGCTATATCCCATTAACATTGGCTTTGTCACATCGCTTGATGCGAAAAATTCGTGATGTGCGCGAAGCAGGGACCGTATCTTATTTACGTCCGGATGCTAAAGCTGAAGTGAGTGTTGAATTAGATGATAACGATAAGGTTATACGTATTGCCGCAGTTGTTTTGTCAACGCAACATGATGAAGATGTGACGCTTGATCAATTACGATCTGATATCCGCCAATTAGTTATCGATGAGGTGCTGCCACAAGATTTAGTTGATGAAAATACAATCTATTATATTAATCCTTCTGGCCGCTTTGTATTAGGTGGACCACAAGCTGATTCTGGCCTAACTGGCAGAAAAATAATTGTTGATACCTATGGTGGGGCTGCGCATCATGGTGGTGGCGCATTTTCGGGTAAGGATGCAACAAAGGTTGACCGTTCAGCTGCATATTTTGCACGATACGTCGCTAAAAATTTGGTTGCAGCTGGTGTGGCTGACAAATTAGAGTTACAAGTTGCATATGCTATTGGTGTTGCGCAACCAGTATCGTTAAATATCGATACTTTTGGCACGTCAACAGTCGCTGAAACAAAGATTCGTGAAATTACGGCACAATTATTTGATTTTCGACCATTAGCAATTATCAATCATTTAAACTTACGTCGCCCAATATATAAGCAAACAGCTGCGTTTGGTCATTTTGGTCGAACAGATATTGATTTACCTTGGGAAGCATTAGATAAAGTTGATGAGATTAAGGCGCTATTGTAATTTTTAAAAATAACTTGTATGTTAAAATAAGATATGGTGAAAAAGCAAGCAACAATAGAACTTTTAATGTTTGGTATGGCGGTAGGTGAAAGTATGACGCAACTATCTAACAGCCAGCAGGATGAGTTATTACAAGATCCGATTCAATTTACTGAAGAGCTAAGTTGGGGATCACAAACAAGCCTTTCTTTAACAACAATTGCCAGTTTGTCACGTGGTTATCAATTAACTGATGTGATGAATCATTTTCAAAATTGGTATAAAAGGCGTCAGTTTGTACCTGAAAATACAGTACAACATGTTGACGCAATCACAAAAAAAGCAATGGATAACTATACTAAGAACAGGGATACGCTAGCCTCTGGTGTCCTTGAAGATATCGCCGATAGTGAAAATATATTGGTACGGATGTTACCAGTGGCACTTTATTTACATCATGAATATGGGGTATCATTTATTAATGATGAAACAGCCATGTTGACGTTACATCGCATTGCTGGATTGACACACAATGATGAAGGAGCACTGGTCAGTGTTGGCATGCTTAGTCTCATTATTAGTCAAATATTAGATGGACAAAGCCTGCGAGATGCTGTAGAAAATGGTTTGGCCTTCGGTTTTGAATATTATTCGCGGCATAAGGTTTTTGAATCAGAACTAATTGCATTTGAAGAGCTGAATTTACCTGATTTTGCTAATATTCCAGTTAATCATATTAAGCTAGATGGCCGTAGCGCAAGTACCTTGGAAGCGATTATTTGGTCATTACTTAACAGTAATAGTTATGTACAAGCCATGCAAAATGCTTTTTTACATGGTCACGCCAATAGTATTATTCCAACAGCAGTGAGTGCTATTGCGGCCGTTTTTTATGACGATGATCTAGTTTTACAGGCTAGTCAACATTTGATTTCACGAAAATTAATTGTGAGTGTCACGCGTCAAGCAGAAAGATTAGGGCGTTTTAATTAACAAAAAGGTTTAGCTATCAGGAACTAACCGATAGCTAAACCTTTTTTAATTTTTATAACCAAAATGGATAAGTTTGATAATCGATGTTAAAAGAAAATGTACCATTGCCTAGTTCTTCGCCATCTATTTGACCGGGTTGAATATCACGAACGTGAATTTTGGCACCTCGAGCCAATGAAATTTTATGGACAGATTTGAATTGTAAATGACCACCATTTTTTTTGAGAGAGGCAAACATAACTAAAAATTGAATGAAGGACATTTTATCAGCAACTACCATATCAAGTTCGTTTTGATGGACATCTGCACCTGGTAAAATGGCGATGCCGCCACCAAAGTAGACTTGATTTGTCAAGGTTACAAGAAATGCGTTGGGCATTTGAATATAATCCTCACCATTCATCAATGTCATTTGAAAATCATGCTGTTTGAAAAAAACGCATAAGACAGACAACAAATAGCTGAGAGAACCACATCCTAATTTATTTAAACGTCTTTTTAAAGCCGTTTGATTTGTCTGTGCAACAACTGCAGCATCAAATCCGATGCCAATACTGTTGACAAAGTATTTCGTTGTATGATGTGGCGCATCGCCATTAATTTTTCCGATGTTAAGCAATTGAGCCTGAGTCACACATTTAAGGTGACTAAATGCCTGTTCAGCGGTCCCGAGATTAATGCCGCGAGCAAAGTCATTACC
>ERZ794962.70-NODE-70-length-17617-cov-15.579718_pt1 | contig 17617 bp, 17 predicted proteins | sample MGYA00375739_ERZ794962 | MGnify/ENA primary metagenome ERZ794962 (study PRJEB30138, sample SAMN05968710) | food fermentation metagenome | isolation source: fermented_meat | host: spontaneous_fermented_meat_time_7_first_replicate;spontan... | place: Italy | collected...
CAGGTGATGCTGACAAATTTGTCCAAAAATTCGGATTAAATTTGCAATCTACCAATCATCTACATCCTAATCGTCGCAGCCCTATTAACACTCATGATGGGTCACTATTCGGATGCCATCATCATCGGTCTAGTAGTCATCATTAATGCCATCATTGGTTATTATCAAGAAGCGAACGCATCTGATGCTTTGGAACGAATCAAAGAAATGTTGGCAACCGAAGCAACCGTTTATCGTGACGGTCAGCGGATCGACATCCCAACTGAAGACTTAGTGGTCGGCGACGTTATCTTCCTAGAAGCTGGCGATAGTGTACCAGCGGATTTACGAATCGTTGATGCCGATAATCTGCGTATTCAAGAATCAGCCTTAACCGGGGAAGCAGACTCAGTTGAAAAAATTGCAGCACGCTTAACCGAAGAAGAAGTTGCCCTTGCCGATCAAGTCAACATGGCCTTTGCCTCCACTTCCGTCACCAACGGGAGCGGCTTAGGCGTGGTCGTCGCAACCGCCGCTGATACCGAAATCGGCCAAATCTCAGTTGCTGTCACCGAAACGAAAACCCGCCCAACCCCATTGACTCGCGAAATCAACGGCTTAGGGACCGGCGTTTCATTTGTCGTCATCGGTGCGGCCGTCTTTTTATTCCTCTTCGGCTTACTTGGCGAACATTACTCACTCTCAGTATTAGCAATCGCGATTGTCACGATGGTGGTCGGTTCAATTCCTGAAGGATTACCCGCAACAATGTCCGTAATCCTCGCAATGGGGGTCAGCGACATGGCCAAGCACAAACACGCCATCGTCAAGAGCTTACCTGCCGTTGAAACGTTGGGTTCCGTCGACGTGATTGCGACCGACAAAACGGGGACGCTAACTAAAAACGAAATGACCGTGACCGAAATTATCACCGCCGAAACGACTTACCAAGTCAGTGGGAATGGCTATGCGCCCGAAGGTCAGATTTTATTAAATGACCAACCTGCTGAATTGGATACCACCCTCACACAATTCTTAGAGGCTGGTTATGAAGCCAACGATACGACGCTTTATCAAGCCGACAATGGTTGGACCATTAACGGTGAACCAACTGACGGTGCCTTTTTAACCTTATATCATAAGGTTCATGGTATCGACGACTTACCAACAAATACAGAAATTGACATGTTACCTTTTGATTCGGATTACCGCTACATTGCTAAACTCGTGCAACTAACTGATGGTACGCATCGAATCTATATCAAAGGGTCTCCAGATAAATTATTCCCAATGGCCCAACAGGCAATGGCCGATTTTCCAATCGATGACTGGAATGCCGATGTGACGCGTTTATCAGAACAAGGCAAACGGGTTGTGGCGGTCGGTTATCTCGACGTGCCAACAACGACTGCTACAATTACCCATGAACAACTCCAACAAGGGATTCAACTCTTAGGGGTTGCCGGGATTATCGATCCGCCACGCGATGAAGTCATTCAAGCGCTCGCCGAAATGAACGCTGCTGGGGTCGATGTCAAGATGATTACCGGTGACCATCCACTGACGGCTAAAGCAATTGGTGAAAAGTTAGGCTTAGCGCCAACGATTAATGCGATTACCGGGCCGGAATGGGATCGCTTGTCGGACGCTGAAAAACCAAAAGCCGCTTTAGAACACCAAGTCTTTGCCCGCACCACACCACATAACAAACTCGAAATTGTCGAAGCCTTACAAGCCAGTCGCAAAGTCACCGCAATGACCGGTGACGGTGTCAATGATGCGCCCGCATTGAAGCGCGCTGACATCGGGGTTGCCATGGGAATTAAAGGAACCGATGTTGCCAAAGATTCCGCGGATATGATTTTAACCAACGATAACTTCGCAACAATGTCCGTCGCAATTCGTGAAGGCCGCCGGATTTACGATAACATCAAAAAGAGTATTCTTTTCTTACTCCCGACTTCCTTCGCGGAAGGCTTAATCATCGCCTTCACGATTTTGATGCAACAAGATATGCCGTTGCAAGCGACGCAGTTACTCTGGATTAACATGGTCTCGGCGATTACGATTCAATTCGCCTTCATCTTCGAACCAGCTGAAGATGGCTTAATGACCCGCAAGCCACGTAAGACCGGCCAAGCGCTGATGAATAAACACGATGTTTTCCAAATGGCATATGTTTCCGTGTTGATGGCTTTAATCGGCTTGTTAGCCTACGATTGGTTACTCGGCCGCGGTGTCGATCAAGTCACAGCCAGCACAATGATGGTCAATATCATTGTCATCAGCAAGATTTTCTACTTGTTCAATATTCGGACTGCGAAACTCGCCTTTTCAAAAGCTTTCTTCACCAACCAAAAGGCATTCGGCATTATCGCACTGATGATTATTCTCCAATTGATCCTGACCTACGTGCCATTCATGCAACAAACCTTCTACACCGAACCGCTTACCTTATTAGAATGGGGCGTTTCGATCGGCGCAGGCTTCTTGATTCTAATTATTACGGAATTCGATAAGATTATCCGTTTAATCTGGGCAAAAAGAAAGGCATAGTAAAAGAGCGTTCTTCTCGATAGGATGAGAGGAATGCTCTTTTTTGGTGTGCTTTTCGAAACTGGCTTTTCCGGTTAACTGCAAAATGTGACTTATGACCAAACCCGTCATAAGTCACATTTTTAGGTTAATCCTCAAAGTCGACCCGCTTCAAACGCACTCTAAACGTGCTTCGGCAAGCATATTTCTGTACTTAACCAAATTCACCCAATCGGCGATTACATCGCCAATTGGGCAAATCCAGTTAATGCTCAAAATATAACCGCTTGCCTACGCACTCTATAATCTACTAATCACTTCTTCTACATTCTTAATCTCCACCGACATTGTGCCGTCTGGGTGGTTGATGAATTCAAATAGATTTGGGTTTTGGTAGACGTCGATTGGGACGATTAGTTCGATGCCGTTTGAGAGTTTGAGTTTTTGTTTGCCGTATTTCTTTTCGGCGATTTCGCGGACGGCTGGTGAGATTGGCGCTGGTGCTGCTGGCGCGTTTTCCGTCATTTCTGCTTTAAACTCACTTTGGGCTGAAACGTTGTCTTTAAAAATCTTCGCCGCCATCTGGCTCGTATCGATTTCTCCATTGGTTTCAATCGTGTCGTAGATCGCTTCTTTGACGTTGGCGACCACATCGTGTTTGGCAACTTCGAATTTCTTGCCGATTTTTTCAGCGGCTTTTTTAACAACCTTGACGTTTTCTTCTAGCGATGGCGCTGGTTCGCTTTCAATCACGTTCGTTGATAAGTAGGTCATCTTTTCACCGGAGAAGGTGTACTTCTTCTCCATCAATTCAAAGCCAAACGTCTGGAGGTTAATCGCAAACCCTTCGTCCGCCTTTTGCGTTTTATTCGATAGAATCGATTGGTGAATAATCAGTTGATTCATCAATGGTCCCTCTTCAGCATTGACATAATGGGTGAAGGCTTGATGATAATCGACCTTCAAAAAAGCCAAGTAAGCTTGCGCATCTTGTTCATACAAGACAACAAACGCATCCGCACTCGGTGCATCGTCACTTTTTTGATAGACCGTGTACCATTTTTCAACGAGGCGTTGGCTAGCGCCGATAAAATCAGCTGTCGCATCGCGCAGAAAAGATGCGAGCTCAGCATCTTGGCGTAGCACGCCGGTCTTACTCTGGGCAGACGATAATTTCTTAATCTTGTTGGTTAAATAGTCGCGTGTGTTCCCATTGGTGAGATCTAGCACCTGTTGTGAGTAAATTGGATCGCCGAGTTCGCGGTCGACCACTTGTAAAATTGCTTGTTTCAAATAAATATCCATTAGTTAACATCCCATCTGTCTAGCGTGTAAAGTATTGAGCGCCTTCAATCGTGTGGAAGAAAATCACCGTTTCGACCATCTCATTGTTGACGCTTTTTAAAAATGGCCATTCGCCTTGTAACACACGGAGTGCCGTGCGCGGCCGTGATAATTCCCGTTCAAAATTGGCCTGTACCTGAACGGGGGTGTCTTTAAAAATATGCGCATCGTATAAATAGCGCGCATATGCCGCAAAAATCTGTTGGGCCTGTTCCGTTTTAATCGCGGCATACACTTCACGGAGTGTCTGCAGTCCATATGTCATCAGACTTGCCAACATCAACGACCCATTTCTAGTCTCAACACGTTTCAAATAGCGAATTAGATTACCCCAGAACTGGCTATACGCCTGAATCTCATCTTTTCGGAGATATGGTGCTACGTCAGTCACAAACGGGTAATGCCAATTTTTAGCATTCAAATAGCGCGCCGTCCCAATGTAGAACGTATACGGAAAGCCAAAATAGATCCGCGTTAAATCTTTAATGAACCATTCATTTTCAATTGTAGCGTAATTATGTCCCAAAATCGCGTGGACTTGCATTGCTACAGCTGGATCTTGCGTATTGTTGTGCTTAGTCAATGCGAATAATTGTTGCCATTTTGAAGCGGATAAAAGATCCGGCCGATAATGCTTTATTTGTTTTAACTGAACCGGTGCAGCATTCAAGGTATAGCCACCATCAAACGGTTCATCCAATAATTGGACCGTCTGCACAAAATGCCCCCCGAGTGAGTGACCCAGTCCATAGATGATTGTTGCCGGATTAATTCGGCGCACCCGCCGGACCACATACCGCGTAAACCGCCGTGCGAGTTGGAGTTGCTCATCATTTTCGGTGTTGCCAATCAGCATCGCATCAATATTATACTTCCAATCTTGATAACTCTCACGGACATAATTATCCAGCCGCTGCGTAAACGACTTAATCCGCGGATCATCCATCGTCCCCTCAGTCCCCTTGTAGGAAATGTAGGTATACGATTGGCGATTAAGCGTGACGTAATAGGCAACTGCCGAAAAACCAGTTTGTTCCGCATTCGGCAAAACCGTTCGCGCATCATAGTGAATCACCGCTTCCGCCGCTTGATGCGCATGAATAAACACGAGGTACTTCACGTAATATTGCAATTCCTGCACGTTAAAATACTGATCTAAATAATTAAGGGCCATCATGTCCATTTTAAAAGCGCGGCTATCAAACGGATCGGCCAGTATCGGTCCTGGCTTACTCGTGGCCGCCACTTTATCAGGGGCTATATGGTATAAATAGGCGAGCGCCTGCTTCGTCAGTACCGTACTCTCATTGATTTTTTCATTTTGTAAATTGATAATCAGTTGTTTCAAACGATTAATCTTGCGTTGGCGGTTAAATTGCGGATTTGCTTGAACGGCTGCCAAACTCGCCACATCCAATGCCTGCAGTCGCCGTAACTTGGCCCACAAATAGGGATCGGCTCCCGCCGTCGCCAATAATTGATTTAATAGTTTTATTTTACTTGTTTTAAGTTGTTGATAGCTGAATTCTAGTCGGTTATTGCGCCGTAATAAGGCCTGCGATTGCGCACGGTCAAACGTCAACGGCACATCTAAATGCGCTTTGAACAATAACTTACCCATGTCATCGAAGACTTTTGCCAACCGAAAGAGCGTCGAGATGATCACTGTCGTTTCCATTTGCATCATTCCTTATTTTTGTAATACTTCTATTATAAAGTATCTGACTCAAAAAAGCTGAGACGAAATCGTCCCAGCTTAGATGGTTTTGGGTTTGATGCGCACACCTGGTTCAAACGTGCTTTTTGGTCGCAACAACTTCCGCTTAAGCTAAAATCACCAGTAACTCCAAAAACGGATTACTGGTGATTTTGTCTTAATGCTCATTTGCTAACCGCGACCAAACGCACTCTGTTCTTAAACGTGCTTCAGCAGGCATATTTCTGTGGCTAACCAAATTTGCCAAATTAGCGATTGCGTCGCCAATTCGGCAAATCCAGTTAATCCTAAAAATACGAACGCCTGCTTACGCACTCTGTTCTATGCAGTAATTTTTTTGTCCACAGCTTGGACACACTAGTTGTCTTGTCTTTGGCGTGTGCCGGGCAAAGAACATTTTACTTAGGCGTGGTTTGAAGACCGTCTTGCAATTGGGACATAGATAGACAGTTTCTTGATAGTAGAATGTTGTCACATAAATGGCCATCGCAATGATGACCGGTATCCCAATCCACATTGGCCACCAAATTCCACTTAGAAACCCAAGAATTAATAAGCCAATTTCCACACCATCAATCAATAAGCCCCACATCAGCATTCGCCGATGTAATCTTTTTAACTGTGTTGTTTTAGCCATTGCGTCTTCTATGTCGCTGATTGTCATTTCAAAAGGCACCGCGCTAGTATTTTGAATCGATTGCAGTACAAACTGCAACGCCACTTTCTGGTTAGCTAAGTCTGTTTCTTTTTGGACTAACTGATTGAGTTGTTGTTCGACTAGCAATGTCAGTGTATCCGTCGAAGCTTGACTCGCCATCACTTTTTGAATTGCCTTCAGTGAAAAGCCCAGCTGCTTGTAGCCTAGAATGACTTTTAACGTCTGCACTTGCGCATCCCCATACAGCCGTCGTCCATTTTCAGTTAAGCTTGCCGGCTTCAACAAATCGGCCTGATCGTAATATTGCACCGTCCGCACCGAAACATCACATAATTTAGCGAGTTCACCTGTTGTATATTGCGCCATAGAATATCACCTCCATACCTTGATACTAGCCGATGACGTAACGTCACAAGCAAGTAAAAAAGCATTATTTGCTAAAACTTTTATTCGTTCTCCTTTAATGCACCAATCATATCAATCCCTTTTAACTTGCGATGGGTCATCCCCATCACAATCAGTGAAAATAGCACCGTCATCCCTGCCGCAATCAGGTAGCCGCTAGCTGGAATGATGAGTGGAAAGGCCACTTGTTCTGACGAGGCCATCGTGATGATGAACCAAGTCAGCAATTTACCGATTCCAAAGCCAAGCACAATCCCAATAACGGTGAAGATTACATTTTCTCGCACAATATAGGCCGTCACTTCTTTGTCGAAAAAGCCCAGGACTTTAATCGTTGCCAATTCACGTTCCCGTTCTGAAACGTTGATGCTAGTAAGGTTGAATAAGACGACAAACGCTAAAACCGCTGATAACCCGATGAAAATAAAAACGATTGGGTCTAAATTAGCACTAGCCGTTGCTTGCTTAGCCCCTTGATCACTGATAAACGTTGTGGCCGCCACTTCCGTTGTTTGTTGCAAACGAGTCGCCAACTGTTTTTCTTGCTTGGTAGTCATCTTAGCGGTGCGCACGAGATAGGCATTAGCCGCAACTGGTTGTTGTAGCGTTTTTGAAAGAGCAGATTGGCGGAGATAGACGCTGTTACCAAGGTAGTTTTCACTGATACCCGCAACCTGAATTCGTGCACGCTGACCTTGTGCCGTTTGCAACGTTAACCAATCGCCTTTTTGGACAGCATATGTTTTAGCGAGGTTCGCAGCAATAATCGCACCGTGTTTCGGCAATGTGAGTCGTTGTTGTTCTCGCGGTGTTTGCAAAGCGACGTACTGTGCAAGTTTTGCTTGATCAGCGACCGCATAGACTGTCGCCGCTTGATCCGTAATCCCTTTTTGCTTGAACTTAACCTGGGACATTGTGACTGACAAGTAAGACCGAATCTTCTCAGTCTGTGTTAAAATCGTCTTCGTTTGGGCTGTACTATTCGGTATTTTAAGCGTCACAATTGCTTGGTAATGGGTCAATTGCTTAAACTGACGGTCGGCGACTTCGCCAATTGACGTCTTTAAACCAAAGCCTGCAACCATTAGACCAGTACAACCAGCGATGCCTAAGATGGTCAGAATCATCCGTGCTTTATAGCGAAAAAGATTACGATAAGTTACTTTTTGATGGAAACTCAATCGCCGCCAGAGCGGTGTGATTCTTTCTAACCAAATCCGTTGGCCTGGTTTCGGCGCTTTTGGTCGGAGTAATTGGGTGGGCTTCTCGCGTAAATCGCGGATTAAAACGTAACCCGTTGCCCCGACTGTCGCAATCAAAACCGCGCCGATTGCCAAGAGAATCGGGGTGATCCAAAAATGCGTTGGGTAACTAGCAAAAGTATAGACCGGTTTTTGAATCCGATAGACGACTAGCGGTAATAACTTCGTGCCCAAAATGGTGCCAAGCACGGTCCGATACTACCTGTTAGTAGCGCATATAGTAAATACTTCTGCGCAATTTCCCAATTACGATAGCCTAGCGCCTTCAATGTCCCGATTTCCTTGCGATTTTCTTCGATCATCCGCGTAATGGTTGTAAAGGTAATTAGAATCCCGATTAAGAAAAAGAAGACCGGAAAGACATTCCCTATCGCATCGATGCGATCCGACAAGCTCGTAAATTCATTAAAACCCGGATTAGCACTGCGCGCAGTTAATAAGTACTGTTGCTGCGGCTGAGTTGTGTGTGCTTTTAATTGGCGCATGAGCTGTGTTTCTTTAGTCGCAATGCCGGTGCGATAAGCCTGTGAAAAGCTACTGTGGCGATCCAAATCACTAAAGCGCACCATCATCACCGAATATGGTTGGGGTGCAAATGCCTTTTGTGGCAAATACATAAAGCCATCTAGCTGATCATCCCCGACCGGCACGGTTCCACGTTCCTGACGGTCGATATATAACGGTGAGTCCACATAACCGACCACTTTAAACCGATGCGTCAATAGCTGCTGACTCTTAATCGTCACCCTCTGCCCCAGACGATAATGCGTCTTAACCGCGTTATCCACTAAAATTTCATTCGTTCGTTGCGGATAGCGCCCGGTAGTCAGCGTTAAGCGATTTTGCCGTGCAGTTGGTTGGTAATTATATAATTGTAAGTTAACATCCCGCGCTTCATCGCGATACGGAATCCGATAACCCAATTCAGCTTGGACACCATGCATTTTTCCGACCACCGCACGGTCCTGTTCCGTTAAGCCAGCGGTCCCACTAATCTGTAAATCGGATACGCGTTGCGTGGTGACAAAATGATCCACAGTCTCTTCTAAGTTCGGGCCAATCGATTTAATCCCCACAAACAATAAGACACCCATTAAAATAATCAGGATAATCGCAATGAACCGTCCAATCGCCTGCCGAATATCGCGGAATGTGGTTTGTAAATATAAACGTGTCTGCATATTAGCCACCTACCATTCAATCTTTTCAACTGGAAGTGGGTTGGGATTCACATCAATTGAGCGGACGCGCGCATCGTTAATGTGAATCACGCGATCAGCCATCTGGGCAATCGCGGCATTATGCGTAATCAAAACAACGGTCCGGTGCTGCTGCCGACTAACTTCTTGTAATAATTTAAGAATCTGCTTGCCCGTTTCATAATCGAGTGCGCCAGTTGGTTCATCACACAAGAGGAGCTTCGGATTCTTAGCAAGCGCCCGCGCAATCGCCACCCGTTGTTGCTCCCCACCGGATAGTTGGGCCGGAAAATTCTGAAGCCGATCCTGTAGACCAACTTGTTGCAAAACAAGCGCAACATCTAAAGCATTCGGCGAGACAGCCGTTGCCAGCGCCACATTTTCTTGCGTCGTTAAATTCGGCACTAAATTGTAAAATTGGAACACAAACCCGACATCAGTCCGGCGAAACGCCGTCAATTGGCGCGCACTAAACTGCGCAATATCGACACCATCAATCAACACTTGCCCTTCATCGGGTGTATCCATCCCGCCTAAGATGTTCAGCACTGTCGATTTTCCCGCACCACTCGGTCCGAGAATCACCGCTAACTCCCCTTCATTGACTGTAAAACTAATATCACGATTGGCCACGATTGTTGTCTCGCCCATCTGATACCGCTTGGCTACATGTCGTACATCAATTAAACTCATAACGATCACTCCTATACCTATTTAACCGGTTACATTTGACTAGTTTTATTATCGCATATCCGAGCTTGCACGACACAAAAAAAAGACAATCAGAAAACTGATTGTCCTTTAAGATAAGTACCATTTTTTCTTAATTCAACGTAAAGCCCTGTTTTTTCAAAAAACTCGCCACTGCTGGTCGTCGCACTTCACTAAAGAAGGCCGTATTCTTGGTCGACCAATCAGTTTGTTGCTGATTGGTCCCACGATTAGCATAATAATTTTGCATTTGTTGATCGTATTGCACTAAATTGGTTGCCTGATGCACATCATATTGATTTTGAGCGACTTGATTAACTTGCGGTAATCGTGGTTTAACCTGATTTTTAGTCTTCGGAATCCCGACCGTTAACCCAAATAGTGGGACGGTATAGGCGGGCAACCCGAGTAGTTCAGCGACACGCGCAATGTCATTGCGAATCCCACCGATATAACAGATGCCTAAATCTAACGATTCGGCAGCGACTGCCATATCCTCTGCTGCAATGGCTGTGTCGATCGTTGCGACTAATAAGGCTTCCATATTTTGAATGCCAGCTAATGACTGGCCCGCTTTTTCTAAGAGTGTGGCTTGTCGGTATAAGTCCGCGACGAAAACATAGAACGTCCCCGTCTGTTTAACGTACGCCGCACTTTGAGAAATCGTTGCGATTTCATCACGAATTACGGGATCGGTCACTTCAATGATTGAAAATGCCTGAACGAAATTCGAAGAAGACCCACTTTGAGCTGCCGCAATGAGTTGTTGTTTCACTGTCGTGCTGAGGGGTGTTGGCTCGAAATCACGAACTGAACCATGGTGTTGCATTTGTTCGATTAAAGATGACATACAAAGACTCCATTCGATTTAAAATAAGTTGCTTCTAGCATAGCGCGTTAACACAAAAAGGGCTAGCGCAAAATTGCCCTAGCCCAAAAACGTGCTTTTTGAAACTGGCTCCTGTGCTTAACTACAAAATAAGCACTATGGCAAGGACCGCCATAGTGCTTATTTTTAGGTTAATGCTCAGAACCAAACCGTTTCAAACGCACTTTGTTTGAAACGTGCTTTTTGGTTGCAACAACTTCTGCTTAAGCTAAAATCCGCAGTACTCCTAAAACCTGGATTACTGCGGATTTTGTCTTAATGCTCAGTTGCTAACCGCAACCAAACGCACTCTTTACCAGTGGATTTCGTTAAAAATCTTTGGTCCTTTGCGCATCTTTGTCCGATCATTTTTAGCAACGTCGGTCTGTTTTGATCTGCCGCCGCCTTTTTTCTGATCAATTAGTGCTTGCATTTTTTCTTTTTGCGTTAATTTTGGTGTTTGTTTTTCACTCATCTTCTGACTCCTAACTTTTCTACATTCTATAAGATTAGCATAGAATTCAAAGAATGCCTAACCGTTATTTTTGTAGGGCCGGAATCAAGCGCTTCGTCACTTCTCGTACAGAAAACGGGTTTTGCCCCGTAATCAACTGACCATCCTGGACAGCAAATGGTTTGTAAAACCGTTTTTGCACAAATTGCGCGCCGTTTTGAGTTGCCACTTCTTGGTTTAAAAATGGCACCACTTTTTTCTTGCCCGCAATAATTTCTTCTGCAGTGGTAAACCCAGTCACTTTTTTACCAGCAATCAGATACTGACCGTCATCATTTTTAATGCGTAGTAAACCCGCGATCCCGTGACAAACGGACGCAAGATAGCCACCGTGATTATAAATTTCCCGGGCAATTGTTTGTAATTCTGGATTATCAGGAAAATCCCACATCACGCCATGGCCGCCCGTATAGTAAATCGCAGCGTAGTCAGCTGGATTGATATCGCTTGGCTTGAGCGTTGCGACTAACCCCCGTTGCACGTAATCCGGTTGTTCATAGATGGTCAGAATTGATTCATCCGTGTACTTCATCCCCCGTAGATCAAGCGGGACAAAGCCGCCTTTAGGGCTGACAAAATCGTAATCAATCCCCGCTTTTTGCAATTCATCAACGAACTCTGCGGATTCCCCCAGCCATAATCCGGTTGGATCGGTGGTTCCTTGATAACGCGTAACATTCGTGTGGACAATTAGTACTTTGGGCATCTGGCTAGCCTCCTAAAATTTAGTGATGTGGGTTTATTAAATCATTTCGTTCTTATTCTGTCAATTGAAAAATAACTACTGACGTCGTAACAATCCAAATAGCGTTCTGAATTGATTTTTAAATGAAACAACATCATTGAAGATGTCCTCGCCGTCGTTCAACATCTTGACCGTTAACCAGCCGAGCGCTTCGGTAATCGACATCGCAACGGTCGCATTGACTGCGGATCCGGTGACCGTTCCAACGACCGGTACCAGTTTTAGAATGTTACCGACTGCACTCCGACCTAGGCCAACGAGGACCAATTCTTTCGACAGGCTCTTGCCCAAACTAGCCGACCAAGATTGACCGAATAGTTTATGCAAACGCGCCATCATCGTTAATTGAACCGGCACCAACAAGAACGCATCGGAAAATGGAATTGGTGAACAGCCAATAATCGCTGCTGTTAGTGATGCTGCGTGAATGATATTGTGTGCCTTTTTACGCATCTGATCATCCACACCGACTAGGAAGTCTTCAAAGACCCCATCAAACTGTGTCCGACTCTTCGCCATCGTCTTTTCCGCCAATGCTTTGGACTGGTTAAAAGACTTCGCAATCACAGCTGCCGATTGTTGCGGCAACTTCTTTAAGACTTCCGCAAAGAAGGAATCAAATTCCGGATTTGGTTCACCATTCACTTGTTGCTTATTAAAAGGTTTCTTCATCATGCCACGCTCCTTATCTGATTGACTAACATCGCTACTTTAAAGCGATTATATAATATTGAACAACAGTTAGTCTATCGAGCGAAAGGCTGACTTTTTAAAGAATCTCCTGAACCCCTTCTTCGATCGTCGTCACCTTAAATTCCGGGAACCGTTTCTTAAACTTGTCTGAACTGAACAGGTTATCTTCTTCATATCTAGGCAGGAGTTCTTTTAATTCCTTTAGCGGTTTGCTGAACCAGCTACCGAGGTTGAACTGCCACATTTTTAAAACAGTGTAGTCGATTTTCTGGTGGGTCAGTTTGCCTGCTAGCGCGATGATTTCGGCGTATGTTTTGCCGTCATCACAAGGCAGGTGCCACGTTTGGCCAAAAGCATCTGGCGTATTGCCAATCAACGCCATCGCACGACTAGACTAGCATCCGGCGTCCAAATTAATGTCCGGACCGCTTGATTATTCAATGGCACACGCACCTTTTTACCCGCCTTGATATTGTTAAAGACCATCGTGTTCGTAATGCTTTGCGTCTTGCCTGGACCGTAAAATTCAGGTGCACGACAAATGACCGCTTCAATTGCGCCAGTTGCCATCTTATCCAGCCACAATTGCGCCATCTCCGCTCGGACAACCGCTTTACGGCCAACGGGTTCAAAAGGACTCGCTTCTGTCTGGAGCGTGCTATTTTTCGCATACATATAGGTATTATCGAAAAAGACGAGCTTGGCCTTGTGCGCGGTCATCATAATGTGAAATTGCGCTTCCCACATGTCTGAATTCATTGGTAAGCCGGCGGTAAAATAAATAATTTCACTGCCTGCAACCGCACGATCAGTTTGGGCGGCATCGAGTAAGTTTGCCGGAAATAATTGGTCATCTGTGTTCACTTTTTTCGGATTCCGGCTGACCAGTCGAATGTCCGTTGTGAAGTCCTTATGAAGTGCCTTGGCCAATCTGACCGCTACTACCTAAGATCGTTTGCATTTTAAAATTCTCCTCTTCATTGTTGTTTTTCGATGACTGCCGTAATCTGATCCAGCAGTGTTTTTAGTTGATTGATTTCGCCCAGTTCGTGTTGCAAGTAATAATAGTTCTTCGTGCCTTCGCGTCTAAAGTCGACCAAGTTGGCTTCCTTCAACACTTTCAAATGATGCGACACTGCCGGGCGCGACAAGTCCGACGCCGCCATTAAATCCGTGACTTGTAAGCCATCACAAGCTTTATCAGCCATCAATTCTAAAATAATACTCTGCCGCTTCTCATCCCCAAGCGCCGTCAAAAACGGGCTCAGCTCAGCAAAGCTCTGTTTAATAACCTTCATTTCATCCATACATTAATCTCCGGTTTTATTTTATTGGCTCATAAGTTTAAACCATTAAACCGTTGATATGAATTTTTGTCAACAACTTCAAATCAATGCAACAAAAAAAGCCTCACTCATTAACTGAAAAATATAATGGTTTCTCAAGTCGGTATGTCACACAAGCATTCACTAAGTTCGCTAAGGCTGTCATTGACCGTTATGGTGAACAAGTCAAATATTGGCTAAGCTTTAATGAACAAAATGGTTTTTTCTTTGAACCTGGCTTTGATAATACTGGCTTTATCAATGGAGAACACGACTTATTAACCCTTTATACGATCGCTAATAATACAATGGTCGCGCATGCTGAAATCACCAATTACTTACACGCCCACTACCCTAATGACCAAATTGGTGGGATGTTAGCTTATCAAGAATTCTATCCTGCAACCAGTCATCCCCAAGATGTCTTTGCTGCTAGAAAAGCATCAGAATTTATCAACCAACATTTCGTTGACGCCTTTACAAAAGGTCACTATTCAGCCGAAGTACTGCAATATATGCAAAATCATGACTTAATGAGCAGTATTCAGCCTGGTGATTTAGCGCTCATTGCAAGTCATCACAACGACTTCTTAGCGTTCAGTTACTACTACACTGTCGCACTCGATCACACAAAATTAACCCCCAACACACCACCCAATTATTACATGCGCGATGCGAGTGTCCCTAATCCTTATTTAGAAAGTAGCGAATGGGGCTGGCAGATTGACGCCCTCGGTTTTAGAAATGTCTTAACGAAACTTTCAAATGAAACTGCCCTCCCCATCTTCCCCATCGAAAACGGGATTGGCATTCGCGAAGAATCACTGAATCACGAAGTGATCCAAGATGACGAACGGATTGCCTATCACCGCGACCATATCCAGGCTTTGAAAGACGCAGTTGATGAAGACGGCGCTCACGTTATGGGCTATCTTGGTTGGGGGTTAATCGACATCCCAAGTTCAAAAGGTGATATGAATAAACGCTATGGCGTCGTTTATGTCAATCGAACCAATCACGACCTCAAAGACCTTGCTAGAATTCCGAAGGCTAGTTTTTATTGGCTGCAAAAGGTCATTCAATCTAACGGTGAACAATTAGACTAAAAAAAGTGCGCTAAAAGGAGTGTTTTCTATGCTTAAACAAGGAAGTCGGCGACAAAGATTTATTGATCAGTTTACAAATATCGCCTTTAAAATCGGGAATCAAGTGCATTTGCGTTCATTACGTGATGCCTTCGCGATTATTATGCCACTATTCATCCTCGCCGGAATTGGGGTGCTCGTGAATAACGTTGTATTCCCCTGGGTCCTCCACGGCCAAATGCTAACCAACTTTCAATACTTCGGCACTTACATTACCAATGGGACTTTGAACGTTGCTGGGCTATTACTCGCACCCACAATCGGCTATACTGTTTAGCACGTAATAAGAATTACGTCAACAAAATTTCCGCGGCTGTCATGGCACTAGGGACTTTAATCATCATGATGCCTAATACTGTTCCGGTCACACCACTAGCTGCCAAGAAAGCCGTCGAAGTTTCTGGCGTCTTAACTTTCCAAAACGTGGGAACAACCGGGATGTTTGCCGGCATTATTATTGGTTTAGTCGCAACAGAACTCTTTATGACCCTCTCAAAACTTAAAAAGTTACAAATTAACTTGAGTGATGCGGTCCCATCAGCTGTTGCTGGTTCTTTCAACACAATGATTCCAGCTCTCATTACCATGAGTCTATTTGCGGCACTTGCTGCGATTTTAACGGCTGGTTTCCACACTGATCTCATCACTTTAATTACAAATGTGATTCAAGAACCACTTCGGCGCATTAATACAAGTTTACCGGGTCTCCTTCTGATTTACGGGACTGGTAATCTCCTCTTCTCATTTGGGATCCATCAAGCTGTCATTAACGGTACTTTATTGGATCCAGTCTTACTAATCAACATGAACAAAAATATGGCAGCTTACGCAGCTAGTCAACACATCCCTTATATCATCAACAACGTTTTCCGCGATACATTTGGGATGCTTGGTGGTACCGGTAGTACTATTTGTTTATTGATTGCGACCTTGCTCTTCTCAAAATCACGCGCTAGTCGTGATATTACAAAGCTATCATTCGTCCCAAGTTTATTTAACATTAACGAACCTGTTATTTTCGGTTATCCAATTGTCTTCAACTTTGCGCTCATCATTCCATTTGTCCTAATGCCAGGACTTGGCATCAGTATTGCCTACTTCTTCACCGCAATTGGCTGGATGAATCGAGTGGTCGTCATGGTACCTTGGACCACACCACCATTACTCAACTCATATTTAGCAACCGGCGGCGATTGGCGCGCCCCTGTGATTCAAGGCTTCACTTTAATCCTCGGCGTTCTAATCTACTGGCCATTCCTGAAGATTAGTGAACGCGTTGCGGCCAAACAAGCTGAATTAACGCAATAATTAAAAAAGAATTCGGAATTTTCGTTAGAAAATTTTGAATTCTTTTTTGTTTTACCGATGATCTTAACCTCCCCTGGTCTTATAAATCCGGATTAGGCGTAATCACTTGCAACTTATGTTCTAAGAGTCGCATCTCCAATGGTGACTTGGCACTCGGATCACCATCAATGCGGGTTTGTGCACTTTGCTGATTGTCGACTGTGATGCTGATTTCATTCGCTTTAAAGTAAGTCATCCCGGGAATCTTTTTAAAATTACCCGTTAAGAAATAAGGGAGAAACATCACTGACCGTGCTAGCGACATTTTCGGCGCAACGAAGACATGGAAATAACCATCATCGGGTTGCGCTTCGGGATTGAAGTTGGTAAATCCACCAACGGAATTCGTGAGGGTCACCAGCAAGAATTGCGTGTCTTTTTGCCAGTGCCGATCAGGCGTTTCAATCGTTAGCGGATAATGCTGATGCTCCGCTAATGCATGGATGCCTTTGCTTAAAAAAGCTAGCGGCCCCCATTTTTGTTTTTCACTCTGAGTCACGTTCAACGCGGCGTCCGCCAAAATGCCCAATGTCATTGTACTAATCAAGTAATCATCGTTCACTTGGCCGACGTCGAGTGGGCGCAGTTGAACCTGCTGCAGATTTTCAATCGCTTGATCAATGTCCAACGGGATTTGTAACATCCGCGCCAAATTATTCACGGTCCCAGCAGGTACAATGCCTAAATAAGGCGGCTGATCTAACGTCGCAAGACCACTAACGACTTCATTAATGGTCCCATCCCCGCCGACAGCGACCACCACATCAAAGCCTGCCCGCGCCGCTTTTTTAGCTAACCGCGTTGCATCTTTCGGCCCTTCCGTCGGCATCAGTTCGACCTTGTGTTGATTCTTGATGAGTGCCTGCTCAATTTTCTGACCAACCGACTCACCATTGTTGTGCCCAGAGTGGGGATTATAAATAACGGCATAACGATACATAAAAAAGCCTCCTTCAATTACTCTAAGCATAGCAAAAATATTGGGAATAGGCTGGGATGGCGCATTAGGCTTACACTTAAAAATTCCGATGGTGTCAAAAACAAAAAAACACCCCGCAATATAAAATTGCGAGGTGCTTGTAAACATTGATATAAAAGTGATATTAACGTTTACTGAATTGTGAAGCTTTACGAGCTTTCTTAAGACCTGGTTTCTTACGTTCCTTCATA
>ERZ794962.74-NODE-74-length-16955-cov-6.339704_pt1 | contig 16955 bp, 16 predicted proteins | sample MGYA00375739_ERZ794962 | MGnify/ENA primary metagenome ERZ794962 (study PRJEB30138, sample SAMN05968710) | food fermentation metagenome | isolation source: fermented_meat | host: spontaneous_fermented_meat_time_7_first_replicate;spontan... | place: Italy | collected...
TTCCAGCCTTCCAAGCTGGCTATGCGGGTTCGATTCCCGTCATTCGCTTTTATGCGGTATGCATAGAAAGAGGGCCTGTAGCTCAGTTGGTTAGAGCACTGTGTTGATAACGCAGGGGTCACAGGTTCGAGTCCTGTCAGGCCCATCAGATGAAGCAAGTCACGTGAGTGCCTTGCTTTTTTTGTCTTTGAAAATGACATTTCACTAACTATTTATTTAATTGTCTATTGATTAACTCCTAGTTGTCAACGTACTTTACAATTAAATGAGATTGTAAAATTTTTTTGCGCTGCTTGTGAAAAAGTGGTACTCTAAGAACAGCCGTTTTTTATTTACAATTGTTTGTGTAAAGAATAGTGCAAAAATGAATGAAGGTTTCTGAAAATGGATAGCGTAAAGACCGTATTAAGATTGTCCCCATCACCCACGTAGCAATATTTTCTTGAAAAAAATGTTGTGTCGGTGAAAAATTGAGAATGGACTTATGGAAGACAAATTATTTAATAAAGGTTTTATTACAATTACGATTATTAACTTTATTGTGTATCTTGTGTATTATCTAATGATGGTTATTATTGCTGTCATTGCACACAATGAATTACATGCGAGTTTTGGACAAGCTGGAATGGCATCAGGAATTTACATTATTGGTACCCTGCTAGCACGATTAATTATGGGAAAAGAACTAGAATTAATCGGACGAAAACGCGTAGCACGTTGGGGAGTGATTTTTTATTTAATTACTACAATTGCTTACTTAACAATACCAACTATAGGTACCTTAGATATTGTTCGTTTATTAAACGGATTTGCGTATGGAATGACATCAACAGCATTAAATGCTATTGTTACCGAATTTATTCCTGAAAATCGTAAAGGTGAAGGTATTAACTATTACGGATTAAGTACGAGTTTAGCTGCAGCTATCGGACCGTTTATTGGTTTACTGTTGTTAAATATGACGAGTTTCCACTTTATTGTGTTGCTATCAGTTGCTATGATTGCTTTGTCAATGATTGCGCTGTTTGCTATTCAAATTAATAATGTAAAATTAACTGCAGAACATTTAGCAGAATTAAAGTCTTGGAAAGTTTCAAGTTTTATTGAATATAAAGTATTATTGATTGCTTTCATTGGATTTTTGATGGGGCTCTCATATTCAAGTGTTCTATCTTTCTTAGCATCATATGCACAAAGCATAAATCTTGTATCGATTAGTTCATTCTTCTTCGTAGTTTATGCTGGTATAGTGACGGTAACACGCCCTATGTCTGGTCGCATCTTTGATCGCTATGGTGAAAACTATGTGATGTATCCGAGTTACATTTTCTTGACACTTGGTTTAATCGTGCTAGGATTGACCACGAATGGATTAATGTTATTAGTATCAGGTGCATTTATTGGTTTGGGATATGGTACATTTATGTCCAATGGACAGGCAGTTACTTTGAAATTGGTATCTAGTCATCGAATTGGTATTGCGCTGTCAACCTACTTCATCGGTTTGGATCTTGGTTTAGGTGTAGGACCATATGTCTTTGGTACATTGCACGGACAAGTTTCATTTAGAGGATTATACTTTATTGCAGCAGCAATTCCAGTAGTATCTGCAATTCTTTATCTTCTTTTCTATAAGTCAGGTAAAAAGAGTTCACAACCTGCTAAAAAATTAGCCTAAATGTCTATCATTTAAAATAAAAAATAGCAAAAACCCATTGGTGGTATTTTTATACCACCAATGGGTTTTTGCTATTTTATAATTGCCAATCATCAAGTGTTTCTACTTCGTGGGTAGGTTTAACAGAGGTATTTTGAATTTGTTCATGTGTTGAGACACCAGAATAAACCAATAGCGTGTCAATATCATTATTAATGCCTGCCAGAATATCTGTATTATAGTTGTCGCCAACCATGATAACGTCTATTTTTTGCAAATTCATACGCTTTAAGGCACCAGTCATAATAGGAGATTCGGGTTTTGCAATGACTATTGGGGTGGTTTGTGTCGCTGTTTGAACGGCAGCAATTAAGGCGCCAGCTCCAGGAGTCATACCACGTTCTGTTGGCAAATTTGTATCACGGTTTGTGGCGATAAATTTTGCACCGGCGTTAATCGCTAATGTGGCGACTGTTAGTTTTTCGTAGTTAATATCACGATCTAAACCAACAATGACTGCTTGTACATCTGTATCAGATGATAAATTAAAGCCTGCGTTTAATAAGGCTTCGCATAATCCAGGCTCACCAATGACATATATTTTAGCATGTGGTGGTAGGATAGTTATCAAATAATCAGCTGTTGCCAGCGCACTAGTGTATATTTGATCTGGAGTAGTGGTGATATCATGATTAGTCGTTAAATTGGCCGCGACATCAGCAGGGCTTTTAGTAGAATTATTCGTAACAAATAAGTAAGGTATATTTTCTTTTTTTAAACGATCAATAAATCGTTTGCCACTAGGGTATTTTGTTTTACCACGATAAATTGTACCATCTAAATCAATGAAATAAGCTTTGTATTTTTTCATATTTTGTATTTAATCTCCATTTAATTTCAATTAATTATATTATATACATCAACAAGTGTTGATATCAAACAACGAATCAACGGACTTCTCTCCAATCTCAATCTCCCTAAAATAAAATCTCCTAAAACATTTTATAAAATGTCCGCCCACAAGTAATTGTGGGTTTTCGTTTTCTAAAGACATTTTTATACAGATATAATATCAAACGAGTAAAATAGAATTATGCAATTCGGGCTGTATCATGTATGGCCGAATAATCTTTTGGAGAAATCATGGCAAAAAAATATCGAACACCCCCATTTTTAATACCTTCAGCAATTGTTTCATTTATTATTGCCATTAGTGCGGCTAATTTAGCCGTTAATGTTGCGACAGGAACTAATGAAGGTGGTAAAAGACCACCAGAACAAAGTAGTGTAATGCCTTCAGAAAGCGATTCTCAAACAAGTAGTTCAAAGATGGTGGATAAGTCGAGTAGTAGTAATAGTACATCAGATGCGTCTTCAGAATCAACGTCAGAGTCATCAGCGGCAACAACAACGAGTGACAGTGATGCATCATCTTCTTCTGTAAGTTCATCATCTGCGTCTAATGCTAGCAGTGGACAACAAGAAAATAAAGATGGCAGTACATCAAGCGCTAATACATCCTCAGCTGTTTCACAAAATAGTGCCACCAGTAGTTCGGAGGAAACACAATAATGTTAACAATTCTTGATCTGATAAACCATTATCTTGGTTATTTTACCACTAATTCAAAGACAAAAGGGCGTATTTATACAGTTGTTAGCGCCATAGGTGTGTGGTACCTATTGTATTTGGCATATCGCTTCTTCGCCAACGGGCGTTGGTTACGTGGCACGTTGATTGCTGGCGTGTTTATACTGTTATTATATTTTGTCTTTTTAAATATTTTGTATTATTTTACAAAATCAGTTACAAAGTGGGATGTGTCACCGTATATTGAAAAATTGTTAGGAGGCCCCCATATTGAAGAAGAAACACAGCAGCAGACAGTTATTATGCCAGCTAATGGGCTTTATGAGCGTCAAGATGTTATGCCAGGTGTAGTCGATACCAACGCTACACAACAGGCTAATATGGACCTTTTAGCAACTGAATTAGAGCAATTAGGATTGATGAGCACTAATTATGGACATCTTGGAACGCAAGCACAGCGTCATATTATAGCACAGCATGATATTATTTTTGCTAACCATCCGGGCACGTTATTACCTTATTTTGATATGGTGACAACAGATAATACGGTAAAAATAATGGGGGGTGTTAACCAATTGCAAGCACGTGAGTTAGCGACATTGAGCATGGTTGGCATGGTACCAGCTCGACAGGCGATGGAGAAATATCATCTTGCACTAGCATCAGTTGTCCTCAATGGAGGTATTGGTCATACAGCAACACGGACAGAGCTGATTGAAACTGAGGGGCCATACAGTCTAAAAGTTGAAGTCGCTTATGAAAAAAGACGTTAGGGTAATATAAAACCTCGACATCAGTTAGTATGTCGAGGTTTTATATACATAGCGAGTGGTAATTAACAGGATTTTTTCATGTGAACATGCCAGATACCAGCATCCAAAAATTCATCACCATAAGAACTAAAACCAAGGCGCTCATAAAATCCTTTGGCTTGAATTTGAGCACCTAAATATAGTGTGTGAATATCATAATTGGTTGCAGTATTTTCTATGAAAGCTATCAAATTAGCGCCCAAACCCTTACCACGTAAGGGGTATAATGTCGCGACACGTTGAATATGCCAGACACCAGGTTCTTCTTCTAACGCACGTGCAGTAGCCGCAAGGGTACCATCAACATAGGCTACAAAATGGCGTGCAGATTCTTCATTGCTGGGTGTGTCTATTTCATCAACGAGACTAACGCCTTGTTCGGCAACAAAAACGGCTTTACGGATTTTAAGTGCATCATCATGGACTTTTCCTAATCCAACTTGGTGTGTGATTTCTATTGTCATGCTGTTATTATAACAAGATTTTATACAAGATGCATAGGTTATTGGTATAATGGAAATTATGAAAAAACGAGCAAAAAAAAGTTTAAATAATTTTTGGGATCATATTTTATCACCTAAAAATTGGTTAAATCAATTAAATACCCGCATAGGTTTTTTTATGTGGACAATTGTTTTCTTAACGCTTAAAACTATTCTAGCTTATGGCGCCGATTTTCAGTGGTTACATGTTCAAGACTTGTTTCAAATTATTTTAATGTTAGTGAATCCAATTGGATTCACTGTGATGCTCTTTAGTTTAATCTTGTTTATTAAATCAAAGCCGATTTATTATGGGGCATTAATTATCTTAAATGGGTTAATGTCATTATTGTTATATCTGAATGTCATTTATTTTCGTGAGTTCTCGGATTTTATGTCAATTAATACGATACTTGGCTATAAAACAGTGAATCAGGGTGGAAAAGCAGCTGGTGCGATAGCTTTTAATATTCATGACATTTTATTTTGGGTGGATATTATCATATTAATTGTCTTGCTTGTGTTGCGAAAAATTAAGTTTGATAATCAATTATTACCACGTTTTAAGCCATTTAAAATATTTACAGTTGGTGTATTTATCTTCATGGCTAACCTATTATTTTCCGATATTGATCGACCACAACTACTCACACGTCAATTTGATCGAGAATATATGGTTAAATATCTGGGTCTCGGACCATTTACGATATTTGATGCTTTTAATACATACCAAACAGAACAGGTACGTAAAAGTGCAACACCAAAGGAATTAACTCAGGTAAAAGATTATGTTTCCAAGCACTATGCTGGCATTAACCCTGAGTTTTATGGTAAAGCAAAGGGTAAAAACGTTATTGTACTTCATTTGGAAAGTTTCCAACAGATGTCAATTGATCGGCGCATTAATGGACAAGAAGTGACACCGTTTTTGAATAGCATTTATCATGATCAAGGAACAATTGCTTTTGATAATTTCTTTAATCAGGTGGGGCAGGGTAAAACTTCAGACGCTGAAAACATGCTAGAAACTTCTACCTTTGGTTTGCCACAAGGATCGCTATTTTCCAAATTAGGCAACGATCAAACCTTTCAGGCCATGCCAGGTATTTTGCAACAACGTGCTGGCTATTCAAGTGCTGTGTTCCATGGGAATCAAGGTACATTTTGGAATCGTAACAATGTTTATAAACATATGGGATATCAAAATTGGATATCTAGTGATTATTTTGACTCTACTGGTAAAAAAGCCACAACATGGGGCTTAAAAGATAAGTTATTATTCCGTGATTCGGTACCTTATTTAGAATTATTGCAACAGCCATTCTATGCGAAATATCTGACTGTGACAAACCATACGCCATTTACCTTAGATCGAGCAGACTTAGACCCAGAGTTTGTAACATCAGATACAGGATCGGCATTGGTCGATAATTATTTTGTGACCAATCATTACTTAGATGAAGCTGTTAAAGAATTCTTTACCTATTTGAAAAAATCTGGTCTATATGACAATACAATGGTAGTCATGTATGGCGATCATTATGGTATTCCAAATACAGATGCGAAGTATTTAGCCTCTGTTTTAGGCAAAGATAGTGATAAATGGGGGGATTTGGATAACGCGAATCTACAACGTGTGCCGTTCATAGTACATATTCCTGGTATGAAAAAGGGATATATTGACCACCAGTTTGGTGGTGAAATTGATGTGGCCCCAACAATTGAGCATTTGTTAGGCATAAGTACTAAATCTTATATTCAACTTGGACAAGATCTATTGAGCAAAGATCGTTCCAATGTTGTTGCTTTCCGTAATAAGGACTGGATTACACCAACTTATGCGAGTTTATCTGGGCGCTATTGGTCTGTTAAAACAAACGAGATCATTGTGAAACCAAGCGCGGGTTTGCAGAAAAAATTTGATGATATTCAGAGTAGTGTTAACAAGAAACTGGCAATGTCAGATAATTTGAATCAAAAGAACTTATTACGTTTTTATACACCTAAAAAGTTTAAACCAATTGATGCTGATAAATTTAACTATAGTAAGATAGCAACTCAAAATCGTTTAACCAAGCAAAATAAATCACTCGGGCAAGATTCAAAGAGTTTATTGGCAAAAAATGGCAATAAATCGACTCTGAGTCAGTATGTCACTGACGCGCCTGAGGCAAATGATGAAACAACTGATTCAACACGTTTGATGCCAAGGAACGCAGATGACTGGAGTCAAAGTGAGTAAGTCAACAATACCAACTGCTGGTGGTATAAATAGTCAGCAGTTGGTTTTTTTGTTGACTTTTTTGGTACAATAGAGGCAATGTCACATGGGAGAGATGCACATGACAAAAATATTGATTGCTTTAGAGAACATTGGTTTAGGCGGTTTGAAGCGTGCGACAACTGTTGTTGGTAACGCTTTGGTTGAAAATCATGAGGTGTCATATTATAGCTTTTCCGATTTAGAACCATTTTATAATTTAGAAGCGCCGCTGATTTTCGGTAAAACACCAGTAACACTGGATAATGGCGTAAAGCCTTTTGAGCGGTTTGCTACTCAAATTTCAGAATTTAATCAAGTAGCAAGTGATTTTGATGTCGTTATTTTGTCAGGTGGTCTATTGTCAAGTTTTGCGGCACGTTTAACGTTACCTCATACACAGCTCATTGGTTGGATGCATAATAATGTCGTGACTTATTTAAAACAGTATTATGCTGACCTTGAAGATGAGTTTATTGCTGGTTTGCGTGCCCTAGATGTTATTGTATCGTTGACGGAATCTGATTTATCTGGGTTTTCTCAATATAATAGAACCGTTAAAATATGGAATCCATTAACAATTACGCCCAGTGGTCACTCAGATTTATCGCAACATCTGATTGCTTTTACAGCTCGAATTGCCATTCAACATAAGGGAATTGATTTTGCAGTACAGTTAGCGGCTAAGCTACCCGATGATTGGCAACTAGCTATGGCAGGTGGTGGTAGCGATGAAGATATGGCAATATTTAAGTCATTGATTGAAAAATATCATGCTGAGAACAAAATTATTTATAGAGGTTCTTTGAAGGATGATGCGTTAAGATCACATTATCAAAATGCTAGTTTATTTGTACAAACTTCACGTTGGGAAGGGCTGCCTTTAGTTTTAGCTGAAGCAATGAGCTTTGGTTTGCCAATTGCGGCTATGCGTAATACAGGCGCAGCGGAAGTGTTAAATGAAGGGCAATATGGTATTTTAACTGATAATGGCGATGTTAATGCATTCTATGAGGCAATTGCACCATTATTGCATGATAAGAAGTTACGACAGACGTATGCTGATCAAAGTTTAGCACGCGTTGAGGATTTTAAAATAGCACCTATTTTAACGCAATGGGAAACGATTTTTAGTGAAAAATGAACAAATAACTCATCGCATATATCAAATTATTAGAGGCTTTCGAATATGAATCAAGAATCAGATTTAAAACAATTTAAAAAACCGACGTTTGAGAATATGAGATTTCGAATTGGTGAATTAGCACGAATGACAGGTGTATCGACACGTCAGTTACGGTACTGGGAGAAGCAAGGTTATGTATTAGCTATTGACCGCGGTGGTGACAATGAGTCACGTTTGTATGGTTTACACGCATATGTTAAGGTATCTATCATCAAACAACATTTAGATGATGGCGAATCACTGCATGACGCGGTTATTGCTGCTGAAAAACAGTTCGAAAATTTTATGATTATTAAACAAATCGTGAAAGTAGCTTTTCAAGGGCTAGAAATAGATGGCGATAAGTCCAAAATTAATCTAGGATACTTTGATGATACAGAAACACAGTGGTTATATGCCTATCTTGAGGACGATAAAATTAAATATCGTTTGGTCGATACGGCAAATAATGAATGCACATGATGACAAGTTGGCATTATCAAATCACTGTTTGCGATGGGCAGGTTGGCAAAACAATTAAAGCGCTATTTATTAGTTGGCTTATTCCACAACGTATTCGCGGTGCACTACGAATGAAACAACATTTTCGTGTTAATGATCATGAGGTACCAACGAATTATGTATTAAAAACAGGTGATGTGCTGACGCTATTGTTTGAAAATGATGATTTTCGAACGAGTGAATCGCATTATTTACCAAATGATAAACAACAAGTAGCGATTGTTTTTGAAAACGATGATTTTGTTATCGTTGATAAACCAGCTGGTATGAAGATGCACCCACATTCAATAACAGAAACAGATACCTTATTGAACTATTTAGCCGCTAATTTTCAGATGCGGCAACTGCTGAGTGCGAGTGCGCAGGCCAAGCCTTATATGGTCCATCGTATTGATCGTGAAACGTCAGGTCTAGTTATCGTCGCAAAGAATCCGGTGGTTGTGCCAATTTTAAATCGATTATTATCTGAAAAAATAATTAAGCGTACGTATTTAGCCTGGGTCACAGGTGCAATGGGCGAGCGAAATGGGAGCATTAATGTGCCGATCGGTGTTGATTTCTTGAATGATCGCAAACGGTGGATTAATGGTATAGATGCGCAAACAGCAATAACGCATTGGACGTGTATTCATACTGTTTATCAAAATTCACTTCTTCGTTTACAGTTAGAAACTGGTCGTATGCATCAAATTCGAGTGCATCTCGCTAGCGTTGGGCACCCTATTATTGGTGACTCACTGTATGGTTCACAGAGTGAAGCAACGCGTATGATGTTACACTCTGTCAGTATTGAATTACCATTGCCTTTTGATGGTGGTCATAAAATCATTACTGGCGCGTTGCCTGTTGATTTTCCGAGACAGCTGATGATTGATTAGGTATTGATAAACAAAAAGAACATCTCATATGAGATGTTCTTTTTGTTTATCAATAAACGTTTAATTAATCTTGGGTAGCAGGTGCTTCAGATTTTGAGTTAAAGAAGTTAGCTACGAATGCTGCTAAGACACCACCAAGTAAGTCGGCAACAATGTATACCCAAACATTGGTCAAAGCCTTACCTTGCACGAAGATGGCTGGTGACAAAGCACGAGCTGGGTTGAATGCACCACCAGTAATTGGCAATGCAACAATGATTAAGACAGCTAAGAATAAACCAATCACAACTGGTGCAGGCACGTTGGCAAGCTTAGTCACAATAGAAATAACAAGAATAAACAAGAATGTCAAACCAAATTCAAATGCAAAAGCTGAAATACCTTGACCATCAGTGAAGTTTGTTTGACCCATACCAGCTAAGTCAATGAATTGTTTAACTGACATTTTTTGACCAGATAAAGCTTGAGTCACTGTTGATGTTTTTAAGTAACTGGCAACACCACCTAGAACAGCTGCTGAAGCCACAATAGCACCCAATAATTGCGCCACAACATACCAAGCGAAATCAAGCCAAGATAGGCGTTTTTGGATGGCCATTGATAATGACACAGCTGGGTTGAAGTGACCACCAGAAATATGACCGAAGGCATAAATGGCCACCATCAGAGCCAAACCAAAGGCTAAACCAATGGTCAAGGGTGATTGTGCAGTAGCGGATGAATAAACGACACTACCAGTTCCGACGAACACTAAAATAAATGTTCCTAAAAATTCTGCGATGTATTTACGCATGAATATCTTTCTCCTTAATATATCTAAAATTACCAATATATTTAATTATACACGTCCAGATTAAGTAATTGTTAAATGACTTAGAAAAATTAATATAACATAAAGAATAGCTAAGTCATAATTTTTTGTGTTAATCGGTTTAATATTTTAGTGTTAATGCATTTAAGGCAACAATAACAGTAGATATTGACATGGCAATGGCACCAAACATTGGATTGATCATTAAACCAATCCATGCAAATACGCCGGCCGCCAATGGAATGGCAATGATATTGTAACCTGTTGCCCACCATAGATTTTGGATTTGTTTTGCATTGGCATGTTTAATGAGTGAAAGGAAAGTAATGATTTTAGGCAATTGGTCAGCAATTAAAATAGCATCGGCAGATGCCTGAGCAACTTCGGTACCAGCACCAATGGCAATGGATAGGTTTGCTTGTGCTAGAGCAGGCGCGTCATTAATGCCATCCCCAATCATCAAAACATCACCGCGAGCCTGGTATTGTGTGATGAGATCAATTTTTTCTTGAGGCGAAACTTGTGAATGAACATCTGTAATACCGAGTGTTTCGGCTGCAGCTGAAGCAGCTTTTGTGTTATCACCAGTAACTAACACGGGTTGAATATCTTGTGCTACGAGATGATTGACGAAATCTTTTGCAGTATCTTTAATAGTGTCACCTTGAACGACTGCAGCAATGACTTGGTTATGACGCAAGAGATACGAAATTGAACCGTCATCTGTCAGTGGTGTAAATGCTACCTGGTTTTCTTTTAAATAACGTGCCGAAACTAATAAGTAGTGCATGTCATCGATCATACCAGAGACACCGTACCCTGCAATATTTTCTACGTGCTGGGCATGCTGATGCGGTGCGTTAGTACTTTTAGCATAGTTAACAATTGATTTGGCGAGTGGATGTGTTGATTGCCTATCAAGGGCAGCCATGATGGATATAGCTTTCATTTTGTCGAAGTCATATGTGACAATGCGTGTGATGGTAAATTGACCGGTTGTCAGGGTGCCTGTTTTATCCATTAAAGCATATCGTAAATGATTACCAGCTGTCAGTGCTTTGCGGTTTTTAATTAGAATACCTTGTGAAGCGGCAATTGACTTTGTACGTTGAATCACTAGCGGTACGGCCAAACCCAATGCGTGGGGGCAAGCGATGACCAGAACGGTCACTGCGATATTGGTTGCTGCACTGACACCGCGTAAATAAGTCCAAATAACGAACGCAGTGATGGCAAAAGCCAGAGCAATCCAGAAAAGGTAAGATGCAACGCGATCGGCGAGTGTTTCTGCACGCGATTTTTTGTCTTGTGAATCTGATAAGATCGTTTGTAGTTGACCAATAAAAGACTTCGAACCGACATTGGTCACGCGAACGTCTAATGTACCATTACCATTTATTGTGCCACTTATGATAGGGCTATTTTTAGTTTTGTCGATGAGTTGGCTTTCGCCAGTCATTAACGATTCATTAACTTGGCTATACCCACTTAGTACGGTGCCATCAGCTGGAAAAGCTTCGCCAGCCAATACCTGTATCACCATGTCGTTTTTAAGCGTAGCAATGGGCATATCCATGATTTCATTACCATGTTTGATATGAGCAATATTGGGCAAGAGTGCCCGAAGTTTGGATGTCGCGTCGCCGGCTTGCATTGTGGCGGTCATTTCAATACGATGGCCTAATAACATGATGACGGTCAAAGTCGCGAATTCCCAGAAAAAATCCATGATATGTTCCACGTGAAACAGTTGGTTTACAATTAGGGCATATATGGAATACCAAAAAGTAACGAATAGCCCCATAGTAATTAAACTCATCATGGCTGGTTTTCTGGCTTTGATTTCATTTTTGGCACCCTCAAAAAAAGGTTTGGAACCAATGATATAAAGGATGAGTGATAGTATAGCTGTTAACCAAATACTACCGGGAAATGTTAGAGTGAATGGCAGTGTGATGCCCATAAACGGTGTGATGACAATGATTGGTATCATTAAAGCAAATGACCACCAGAAACGACGCTTCATATCATGCATGTCCATTGATGCCATACCCGGACTAGTCATAGACAGATGTGATGTCTCATTATGCTGTGAATGATTATGGGACATGTGATTTTCTTGTTCGTGATTCATTTGATGATTGTGTGGATTAGTGGACATGGTGAGTGATCCTTTCTTTTGGTAAACAATCACAGGCAACTGTGGTTGGTGCTTGTGTTAATTTCTTTTGTAATACGCTTTGTAATTGGGTAATGTCATCGCGAGACAGTGTGATATCAGATAGCACCTCTGCTAGTGACTGACCAACGTACATCGCACACATCGCGCCAATTGTGTGTGCTAGTGCATGATGCATGGCTTCTTGTTCGCTGATAATCGGTAAATAGAGACGGTCGCGTGGCGCACCATTATCAGTTAAGTAGCCTTTTTTTTGTAGACGGGTAATGAGTGTTTTGACAGTGGAAGGGGCCCAATTCTTTTTGAGGCGCATAAAATGAATAATTTGTTTACTGGTGGCCTCATTTAATGTCCATATGATGCGCATTACTTCCCATTCACTTGTTGTCATTGTTTGTTCATGTGTTATCATATCTTTAGTTTACAACTGTAGATTAATAAATGCAAGGTAAATTTGTCAGTAATGGTATGATAGTATAGTTATTAAAGAGGTTAACATCATGGAAAACTGGCTGACAAAACGTGCACGTCTAACACCGAATCGTGTGGCCGTAACTTATCAAGACAAAGAATTAACATTTTTAGAAGTGAATCAACAAGCACTCCGAGTAGCTGGTAAAATTGCAGCCATCGGTGACAAAAATGACAAAATTGCAGTGATTATGACGAATAACTTGAGTGGTTATTTAGTAATTATGGCATTGCAACAATTAGGTCAAACAATTGTATTTATCAATCGTCGGTTATCCGTTGATGAAGTTAATTATCAGCTACAGGATGCAGGTGTCACGTTATTATTAACGGATGATGCCTATGATGGGGTATTGGCTGTTAATCGTCAATTAAAATTTTCATCCCTACCTGAAGGGGAAAAGATCCAGCCAATGGCCGAGTTTCCTGATGAATTTGTCACGAGCATCATGTATACTTCAGGTACATCAAATCGACCAAAGGGTGTGATGCAAACTTTTCATAATCATTTTATGTCAGCAGTGGGCAGTGCTTTGAACCTTGGTGTGACAGCTGAAGATAGTTGGCTGGCGGTTGTACCAATTTTTCATATTAGCGGCTTTTCCATTTTAATGCGTAGTTTGATTTATGGTATGCACGTGATATTAATAGATAAATTTGATGCAGAAAAAATCAACCATATGTTAGTTCATGATACAATTACAACAATGTCTGTTGTACCGGTAATGCTCCAACAATTAGTGGGTCAGTTACCTGAGCATGCCAATTATAATCGGCAGTTTAGAGCCATGCTTTTAGGTGGTGGGCCGACAGACCGAATAACGTTAGAAAAGGCACAATCACATCAAATTCCAATTATTCAGTCCTATGGTATGACAGAAACAGCATCACAAGTTGTGGCACTTGATGCCGCTAGTATAACAACTAAACTAGGATCTGTTGGCAAACCACTATTCCCAGTGTCAGTTGAAATACGTGATACCCAAGGTAAGCCAGCGACTACCGGTAATATTTGGATCAAAACGCCAACCTTGACGGTAGGGTATTTAAATAATTCCCAGCAATTATCTAATAATATAGTAGATGGTTGGTTTAATACAGAAGATTTTGGTTATTTTGATGCGGATGGTTTTTTATATATTCAAGGGCGTGAAGGGGATATGATTAGCTCTGGTGGTGAAAATATTTTCCCAGATGAAGTAGAGTCAGCATACGCCAACATGCCGGGATTGGATGCGATAGTTGTTTTTGGCGTGGCTGATGATAAGTGGGGTTCAGTCCCAGTTGCAGTCGTTTCAGATACGCATGTATCTGCGCGTCAATTAAGGCAATTTGGTCGAGAAAAATTAGCGCATTATAAAGTACCACAGCATTTTTACGTTGCTAAACAATGGTATCGTACGGCTAGCGGGAAAGTGCAAAGACGTTATTTCGCAGCAGACGTACCTGAATTAGAGGAATTACAATAACAGAGGAGGAAAGCTTGAGAACATGTCACAGTATCAAGCTTAAATAATATGGCTTTATCACCCAAAAATACAGATGTAAAGGCATTGTTTAATACAATTGCGCCTGAATATGACAAAATGAATAATATTATTTCTTTCGGTACACACAAAAAATGGCGTCAAAAGGTTATGGCTAAGATGACAATACCTATGGGCGCACAAATTCTTGATTTAGCGACAGGTACGGCCGATTGGGCTTTGGCTTTGGCTGATAGTAGTGACGAAACGACTCACGTCACTGGTCTTGATTTTAGTGAAGAAATGTTGGCTATTGGTCAAAAAAAGGTGGACTTGAGTGATTACCCTGATAGAATTACCCTTGTGCAAGGGGATGCAATGGCTTTGCCTTTTGATGATCATACATTTGACATTGTAACAATTGGTTTTGGCTTGCGAAATTTACCAGATCCAACACTAGGTTTGCAAGAAATGTTTCGTATTTTAAAACCAGGTGGTCAATTAGTTGTACTAGAAACATCACAACCTGATAATCGTATAATCAAACCATTTTGGAAATTATATTTTGGTAAAGTGATGCCTGTTTTCGGTAAAATATTTGCTAATGGAAAATATACTGAATATCAATATTTAGATCAAACAACTGAAAATTTTATGGACTATATGACGCTTGGTAAGCTGATGTTAAATACGGGCTTTAAAAAAGTAACCATTTCACGCTTTAATTTAGGCGCGGCTGCAGCACATTATGCCACAAAGTAATTAATAATTGTTTTGTCATTGTTCGTGTTGAAAGATGTTATAATATGGAAGTCAATATGACAAAATAAACGGGGTAGATATCTGCGCGTTAAGTGTGAAGGAAACGGAATGTGGGCCTTCAACGAAGTAAATGGTAAAACATTTATGCGGTGCGGATATCACATTCACCAAAATGTACCTTTTTCGGTGAACACTCCACTCGGAGGTTCAGAACTATGTCAGTTCAAAATTCTACAAGTGTTAGGAACACTTGGACTTTACCCAAATTAGACATTCGTCAATTTGTGGTACTTGCTTTGCTTATGGGGCTTGATTTAGCTCTTGGGAAACTAACTGTTGGAACGAATGTTCTTAAAGTGAGTTTTGTGTTTGTTGCGATGTCACTGATTGCTAAATGGTACGGTCCTATATGGACGATGTTTATTGCGGCTATATTGGATGTCGTTAATGCTACCATTGTGAATCCAAGTGGTACATTTTTTCTTGGTTTTACATTGAGTGCTATTGTTGCGGCGTTCATTTATGCACTGTTTTATTATGAACAGTTACATGTCAGTTGGCTGAGAATATTAATGGCAGTTGGGTTAATTACACTAGTTGTGAATGTTGGGTTAAATACAGTATGGCTATTTATTATGTATTCCCATGTGCACACGGTTGATTCATTTATTACATTATTAATACCACGTGCGATTAAGTCTGCCATGATGTATCCTATTCAAGTTATCATTACTTATGCTTTCTTGAATAATACAGCAGTGAAACAGGCAACAAAACAGATTTTTCATAAATAATCGTCAAACAGCTTAGGCTGTTTTTTTTATTGTGATAAAAATCAAACAATGTTATGATAATATTTGATTTTAGGGGGAGTATATATGTCGGCTTGGGAATCATTAGTTGATTTTTTTAAGAAGTACCATACATTTCGAGGCTCAAGTTCGCGTAGTGCTTACAATTGGATGGCTTGGTTTTGGGGATTAATTTACATCAGTTTAGCGATAGTGATTGTGCTTATTGCAGGACTAGGTACTTTTTTTGGTCAACATGGTCATTTTCAGAATAATTCATCATCTTTTTTAGAAACAGTAATTGTGGTATTAGTGATTTCTGTTTGTATGTCAGTAGTGGTTATTTTGCCTAATTTAGCTTTAAAAACTAGGCGACTGCATGATATGGGTTATTCAGGTTGGTGGCAACTATTACCAATAATTATAGCTTGTATTGCGGCAGGGATTTTACTCGCGTTAGGCTTAGACATAGCGCCTTACGAATCTTTCTTGATGGTACCAAATTTACTATTTACACTGTGGCTGACGTTTACTAAAACGAATAAACGTTCTAAATACCAATAAAAAAGCGTAGACGAGAAGTCGGCGCTTTTTTATTGGTAAAATATAAGGTTAGATTACGAATTACCGTGAATATCACCATGTACGAGGTGTTTGAAAATGTGGCGGTCTGTCCAAGCAATATTACGACCTTGGAATAGAAAAGCAAATAATGTGCCAATACCTAAGGCGACAACACTGTGTTTAACAGTTAAAGCTATGAGTGATATTGCAATGGCAATAATGAAATTGCTCATTTGTGCTTTTGATGCATTACCATGAAAGTAATCAAAACGTAAAATATTGGTTAAATCATCTAAAGGATGTAAAATCCAGTTGGTGCGTTGATAAATTGAAATTGCGACGCCAATTGTCCAAATTGAGAAGAAATTTAGTGGTAAACGCCACCACCAGGCTAGAGAATCGACACCTAAACTGATAAAAAAGTTAGCGAAAACACTGACCAAAAAACTAAAAGACAGGCCGAAAAAAACATTTCCAATCAAACGTGGCCAATTAATGCTCATGGCTAACCACATATTTAAAAAAGCAACAACCGTTGCAAAGAT
>ERZ794962.76-NODE-76-length-16836-cov-13.427567_pt1 | contig 16836 bp, 21 predicted proteins | sample MGYA00375739_ERZ794962 | MGnify/ENA primary metagenome ERZ794962 (study PRJEB30138, sample SAMN05968710) | food fermentation metagenome | isolation source: fermented_meat | host: spontaneous_fermented_meat_time_7_first_replicate;spontan... | place: Italy | collected...
GAATAAAAAACTAAGGATCTCAAGGAGGTTAGAAATAAATGCAAACTCGCAAAATCATTATCGATTGCGATCCAGGCATCGATGACACGCTCGCTTTGAATTTGGCCATTCAATCGCCAGCGGTGGAAGTCGTTGCAATCACCATTGTTTGCGGCAACGTTCCCGTCCAAATCGGCGTGGACAATGCCTTTAAGTGTCTTGAACGCCTCGGGCGGCTCGACATTCCCGTTTATGTTGGTGCGGATAAACCGCTCCATAAACCATTTGTCAGTGCGCAGGATACGCATGGCATGGATGGTTTAGGTGACAGCCATATCCCGCGCCTATCCACTATTCAACCGGCACAACAATCCGCCGCTGATTTTTTAGCAGCCACTTTTAGTCAACCGAGCGATATCAGTATTATCGCACTCGGACCATTGACCAATATTGTGACTGCGCTCCAGCGGAATCCAGATTTAGGTCGGCACTGTGCCCGCTTTGTTTCAATGGGTGGGACCTATAAGAGTCACGGTAACTGCTCACCCGTTGCTGAATTCAACTACTGGAGCGATCCGGATGCCGCACTGTTGGTATTCGACCAACTCGATCAAAAGATTGAAATGGTTGGCTTAGACGTGACCCGCGAAATTGTCTTCACGCCAACATTGCTGGCTTATTGTCAGCGTGTCAATCCTGAAGTCGGCGACTATCTAAAAGCCATCACCCAGTTTTATTTTGATTTTCATTGGCAATATGAACACATTATCGGCTGTGTGATCAATGATCCATTAGCAGTCGCCTATTTTATCGATCCAACCCTTTGTCACGGCTTTGAAAGTTATACCACCGTCGAAACAACCGGCATCAGCATTGGCCAAACACTGGTTGACCGGTTCGATTTCTGGCACCGTCCTGCCAATAGCCTCATCTTAACTAAGGTGGACACCAATCGTTTCTTTGAACAGTTTTTGACCGTCGTTTTAAATGCACAAGCAACCCTCATTAAAACGGACTTACCAAAACTTAGATAAGGAACCTATTATGCGAAAATTTAAAACACAACACTTAACTATTCTGGCACTTGCCATTGCACTCAATTACGTAGGCGCTAACATTGCCCTATTTTTACGGTTACCAATCTATCTCGATAGCGTCGGCACCATTTTAGCCAGCACCCTATTAGGTCCTCTGGCAGGCGCATTAACTGCCACTTGCAGTAGCATCATCAGCGGTGTCACGACCGACTTATTTGCGCTTTATTACTTGCCAGACGGTCTATTAACCGGCTTACTCGCTGGATGGTTCTTATACCACCACCAACGGACGAAACGCGAGTTACCCCTTGTTGCTTTAGGTGTCGCCATTCCCGGCACAATTGTCAGTTCATTAATTACTTACTTCTTGTTCCACGGTATCACCTCTTCAGGGTCAAGTTTAATTGTACAACTACTAAGCGGCTTGGGACTAAATCAGTTTGTCAGCATTACACTGGTTCAAGCCGGTACGGATTATCTGGACCGGCTCTTGGCAATCATTGTGGTGACACAGGTTTGCGTCCACCTCAAACAAAAAATCAAGACACTCTAATCAATTAAAAAAAAGCAAGTGTGCTTCTAACATCAATTAGAAACGCATTTGCTTTTTTTAGTTTTGCATCAGTAACGTGACATACTGTTCTAGATAATCTCGGTCGACCTCATCGTAAGCGCCAACGACGCGGTTATCAAGATCCAAAACACCGATTAGTTGATTAGCCTTGATCATTGGCACAACAATCTCAGAACGTGCAGCCGAATCACAAGCGATATAATTCTGATGTTGCGCCGTATCTTCTACAATTAACGTTGTTTGCTTTGCGGCGGCTTCACCACACACCCCTTTACCTAGTGCAATGTGCATACACGAGACGTTTCCTTGAAATGGGCCTAAAATCAGCTCAGCATCTTGATACAGATAATAACCCGCAAAAACAGTCTCCGGTAATATTTGATTTAATAACGCCGAAGAATTTGCTAGATTAGCAATTAAATTCGTTTCACCTGCCAGCAAAGCAGCTTGTTGTTTTAAGAGCATTTCGTAAGCCTCGACTTTAGCTTCTTTTGATTTAAACATCACAATCACTTCCTCTTTTCAAGCTATTATAGTGGAAGCTTGCTGCGTTAGCAATTCAAAACATCCCTTAATTTCGACATTAAAAAAACCGCACATCGGCGGTTTTTTTAATGAAAAATTGTTTTATTTCTTCGATAAACTGTCTCTGGTTCGCCCTCTTCATGATTGACGTACCGCGCAATCGCGTATAAATAATCAGAGAGCCGATTCAAGAAAGTTAATACAGCTTCGTTAATCGGTTCTACTTCCTGCAAGGCGACGACTTGGCGTTCAACACGCCGCGCAATTGTCCGACAATATTGTAGTTTCGCTGCTGATGGTACTCCCCCAGGTAAAATAAATTCTTTTAAAGCAGGTGGAACATCTGCATACTGATCAATCTTAGCTTCTAACCATTTCGTGTATGCGTTGTCTGTCCGATACCCCCGCGAATCATCCGGCGTCGCTAAATCTGTCCCACAGTCAAACAGAATTTGTTGAATCTCAACCAATTCCATTCTCAATGCCGGATAATCAGGTAAATCACTGATGACGACACCTAAGTATGAATTTAACTCATCAACACCCCCGTATGCTTCCACACGAATTGCGTTTTTGCGCACTTTTTGACCGCCGATAATTCTGGTTAATCCCTTGTCACCGGTCTTTGTATATAGTTTCAATCCGTAGCCTCCTAAAACTGTCATCCATTATCAATTTTAGTGTACCACGTTTGAAAGCGAATTTTTGGCGTTGCTTAATTTTTAACACTTGTCTGCTTGTATCAATTTAAGTAATGCCTCAATTCGACGGTACGAAACATCACATGTATCGCCATTTGCAAATATCACTTGATGCGTCTCCTTATCAATCCGTACGACTTTGTCCGGATTCACTAGGATACTCTTATGGGCTCTGAAAAATTGTGGCAATTGCGCTTGAATCGTCACGATTTTCCCTACAAATTCACTTAACCGATGATCACTGTGTAAGAAGACGTGCCGTGCTTTATACGCTGTTTCGAAATAATTAATCTCTTGAATTGCCACTTTTTCAAACGATAATCCATCATCATATTCAAAATGAGCTGGTTCTTCAGCTAATGGCACCTGTTGTTGTCGTAACTTAATGGCATCGTTAATGGTTGCTTGAATATCTGCACGAACCTGTGCTAACCCGCGATCCTTCAAAATAAAATTCAAAACATTAATTCGGCGTTGAATGGTTTCCATTAAAAGTTCGTCATGTGTTGAAACGAACACAATCTGTGCATATGGATCCAATTCACGAATTTTAAGCGCCAATTCCATCCCATCCAGCACGTCATTCTCTAAATCAATATCAAGAAAGTAAACGCCCCCTTGCGTTTGACTTTCTTGTAAGAAAATTAATAGGTCATAGCCATTCTTAGTCTTCAAACGCACCTGAGCATCCAATATATTTTGTTGAATATATGCCGTTATAATCTCTTCATAACTATCTAGTAAAACCTGTTTATCATCACATAAAAAAATATCAACCATGGGTCTCCTCCTGTTCAACAACAAGCATTGCAACGAAATAGTCTCCATCTTGTTTTAACATTAAGCTAAAATCTGAGCGCATATCCGTGATTTCTTTAGCAGTTGTGAGCCCAAGCCCGCGATTAATCCCCTTCGTTGAATAACCAGCCTGATAAAGCTGACCAAATTCTACTGGTGTATTAATCGTATTTTTGACACAATAGACCATCTTACCCTTTTGCTCGAATAAACTGACACTGATTGAACCATCTTTAATATCATTTACCGCGTCAATTGCATTATCCAAAAAGATTCCCAGAATCCGTAATTCATCAAAATACTGTTGTTGTTGCTTAAATAAATCCGGTTGAACCTCTAAATTAAAGGGAATCCGATTATTATGTGCTTCAATATACTTGCTAAAAATAATGCCTTTAATATAAGCATTATTAATCTCTTGAAACCGTCCAATTGCCTGATCTTGAATCGTGTCAAAGTTATAATGCGTTAGTAAATCATGAAAATCCTGCATTAAAACTGGGCTCCCTTGTTCATTGATAATTGTCTCTAAAGCCAATAAAGCATTGGCGATATCGTGGCGAAACTTGCGTATTTCACGGTAGTTACGCTCTAACTGTTCAACATACAGCGTTAGATTTCGCTGACTTTCTTGTTCTACGTTGATTCTATTTTGGCGAATCACAGCTTTCGTATACAAAAGCATTCCCACAATCACCAAAACTAATAGTAATAGCACAAGTCCTAACACAAGGTACAAATATTCAACCGGCAGATTCGCATGCTTAAAGCTATCAAAAAGCACCATCACTGCCACCACAAATAACGCGAGACCGGCTAAAATCGTGCCGGCCACGCACATACCGTATGAAGCAATGGATGCTTTAATAAGCTGATCTAACCGTTGGACAATTAATCCTAATCCGGCTGCAATCAATAATTGACTCAACATAATTAAACACACCATTTGCCAATTAAACTGGCTACTCATCAGATTATCAAGGCCCTTTAAGTGAGTATACCCAATTAACCCCACCGTTGTCAGAACCGATGATAGCATCACGATGATGTAACTAAAGATGGTTGCGATAATTAACGCATAACTTGTCTTTAATTTACGCAGATTTTTAAAGCCATTTAACCAACCATATAATCCAACAGTTGCCAAAATCAGCCATAGCTCTTCAAGAAAATTTCCAATTAATAAATCCATTCCCTGAATAAAAGCAATGCCGACTCCAACTGATAATAGTAGTTGAAATCTGTTCGTTCGTTTCAACTTCCCCGTCAAAAATAATACTAATAGTAGAAACGAACTAAACGTACTTAGATTAATGACAATCTGCATTGCCAGCGGCATTTTCATTGCCATGCATAAAACTCCCTACTCGAACCTTAATTCCAAAACCAGAAAATTAAATTTTGAATGTTACTCATCATTATCATACCCCTCCTTTCATATTATGAATACCCATGATTGGTGACTCATTTCGATTTTATCACGTAATTTTTTTAAAAGGATTAAATGTCATAAACGTATACTTGTCTGCATTAAACGTATATAATTAATCATAAATATAGATAAATAATTACTATTTGGAGGCTAAAAATGTTTTTAGGCCAATTGATCCATCAACAGCGACTCAACAAGCAACTGACACAGTCTGAATTAGCAGCGGGGATTTGCACGCAAAATACAATCAGCAAAATTGAAAAGAAAAATCTGCCCCCCACAATCCCAATTCTAATTAAGATTTGTACACGGCTTGGATTGACATTAAATGAACTTTTCACCGAATTTAACGCGCTCGACACTGCCAGTGACGAAGGCGTGATTTCTGCGGAAGTTGCTTTATTAGCAGGCGATTCTGGCCCTGCTGCCGCATTAATTACCGATATCGACTTCAAGGCAACCGAACATCCTTATCCCGCCATCTTCTTCTTTTTCAATGGCTATTTAAGTTACCTTGACCATCAATCTGAATTACAGATTTTTTCCGCTTATAACTCGTTCACAGCGGCCATCGGTGACGACACTTCAACGTTGAAGTTACTTCTAAATACCGGTATGGGTTTAATTTACCAAGAAGCTGGCGAGGAATTAGCTGATTTTTATTTCAATAATAATATCAATTTCATCAACCAACTTGATCACATCAATGTCATTGATGTTCAACGCGTCCTATTTGCTTCGCGTCACACAGCAGCCTATATGATTAACCAACACCGCATTGATGCAGCTATCGAGTTTTTGACGAAAGCCCTCAAACTGAGTCAAAAAAATCAAATCATCAAACAAGTCGATCATTTGTATTACCTCCGTGCTCGGGCACGCCAACAAAGCGGTCGAGACTATGCAGAAGATCGCGAAACCGCGTTAGTTTTTGCCAAATACCTTAAAAATAACGCGTTAATCGCTAAAATTAAAGCGTTAAACTAAAAAACACTATCCGATTGGATAGTGTTTTTTTAACTAATTGGTTGAACGCGACTGGCAATCATCACCACTAAGCAACTCTTGATCATTTCAATCGGAAAATACGGCACAAAACCGGTCATTAAGCCGGTCACTACGGATAATTTTAATGACCAGATTAGCCAGAGTGTGCCAAATCCGAGTTGAATAATGCTTGCTAGCACATTGCCGCCGAGAAGTACGCGATTCGATTGTCCAAATAGTTGCTGACTATAGTGAATAATTGCCACATAAGCGATAAAACCAATCAGATAGCCGCCTGTTGGTCCGACCAGCACTGCAGCCCCACTGGCATAATTTGCAAAGACCGGTAAGCCAAGCATGCCTAGCATGAGATAGCTCCCGATGACCAGTCGACTTAAGCGCCATGGTAACGTGGTGCCAATTACACCGACTGCGAGCGTTTGGAGTGTTACTGGAACCAGCGAAATCGGTAGACTGACTTGAGCGCTAACCATTAATAACGCCAAGCACATCCCGACTAAGCTAACTTTTCTGGCAACCGATAGTGTCATTTAAATCAGCTCCTCCTTAAAATCAATCTTTTGGCCGACTGCCACTTGCGAGCCATTGCTCAGAATTAACGTGCCATCCGCTAAAAGCTGTGTAATGACAAGCCCATTTTGCAAACGTCGGCCAATAATCGCCGACCAGTTGCAATAATGAGCACCAATCGCCTCGTCCGCTTGGGCCAATCCGGCTGCTAGTCGGTTGAGGTACGTAGCACAAAATTGATTGATGTTCACTTGGTGGGCGTTTACGGCTTGGCTTAAATTACCAATTCGCTGGGTTGCAATGGTTGAGGCAAAATTTAGCCCGACGCCAACCACAATGCCCGCCAAAGTTCCTTCAGTGTCAAGGACCCCTTCCGTCAAAATACCAGCAATCTTTCGCTGATGATCATAAACATCATTGACCCATTTTAAACGAACCTTTTGCTGGAGCGTTGCTTGGATTGTTTCAGCGACTGCAACTCCAGCGGCGGCTGTGTAGCGAAAAGCGTTGACTGGCTTACTTTTTTCAAACGGAACCGCGACACTCAAGTACAAGCCCCCAAATGGTGAGTCAAAAACATGGCCGTGTTGGCCGCGCCCGCCGGTTTGTTGTGTTGCAATTACTGCTTGCCACGGTACCAATGGGGTCTGTTGTTTTAAATAAAGATTAGTGGATGCCAATGTTGCATGGACTTCCAGCGATAGGTGTTGTTTCAGATACGGGATTAGTGCTTCTTCAATTTGCTGGTGATTAATCTGAATTAAATCGGTCATTATTGTAAATGAACACCTTTATCGACGTAGATCACATCCCCAGTCATGCCGCTTGCCAGCGGACTTAACAAGAAACTAGCGACGTTGCCGACTTCTTCGGTTGTCACTGATTGACCGTCGACTGTGCGGTTTTCAGATTCCATCAATAAGTCACGATAGCCTTTTACACCGGTCACCGCAAGGGTTTTAATTGCGCCAGCTGAAATCGCATTGACCCGAATTTGGTCTGGGCCTAAATCGCGTGCTAAATAGCGGACACTCGCTTCAAGTGACGCCTTAGCAATCCCCATGACATTGTAATTCGGAACAGCGCGTTCTGAACCAAAGTATGTCATCGTCACGATACTGCCATTTGGATTGAGGAGCGCGCGACCGAACTTCGCGACTGCAATCAATGAGTAGGCGCTGATTTCTTGCGCCAACAAATAACCTGCCCGTGAAGCAGTATAAACCGTGCCATCTAATTCTTCCCGATTGGCATAGGCAATCGCATGTACGATCCCGTCAAGCTTGCCAACTTGTGCTTGAATCGTCGCAAAAGTTTGTTCGATTGCCGCGTCATCACTCACGTCACATTCGACCAATAACGCTGATGCGGGTAGAAATTTTTGTAAACTGGTTTTGATGCGGTCATTCTGATACGTGTAAATCACTTCACCGCCGGCAGCTGTAATGGCTTGCGCACAGCCCCACGCGATACTTTTTTGATTAGCGACACCCATCACTAGGATTTTCTTTCCATTTAACACGGTGAACACACTTCCTTCTATTTAAAATTGTCTGAATCTGGCTTGGCGCTGCGCCAGTAAATGCGTTACTGGCAGTTGTTGTAGTTGGGTTAATTGTTCAGTTAGCATACTCGCGATATTTTGGCAAAAGATACTTTCATCTTCGGGCTCATCAACAATCCCGTCAATCACTCCGGCTGCTTGCAGCGCATCCGGTGTCAATTGCATGATGGCCGCAGCTTCATCCGCACGTTGACTGTCTTTCCACAAAATCGCCGCGAATCCTTCTGGCGACAGAATCGAATACATACTATCCGTCGTCATCCAGACTTGATCGCCACAGGCTAGCGCCAATGCGCCACCGGAACCGCCTTCACCAAAAATCACACTGATAATTGGCGTTTTGAGCGTACTCATTTCATAGAGATTATTCGCAATTGCCATCCCTTGTCCCGTGATTTCAGCATGGGCCGCTGGATACGCGCCCGCAGTATTAACGAGCGTGATAACCGGCCGATTAAACTTCTCGGCCGCCTTCATCAAGCGTAATGCTTTGCGGTAGCCCGCGGGTTCCGGGCAGCCAAAATGACACGCCATCCGTTCTTCAAGCGTCGTGCCTTTATTGGTCGCAATCACTGTCACCGGCTGACCGTTAAATAGCGCGATTCCGCCAACAATCGCCGGATCTTCGCCACCAACCCGATCACCATTTAACGGGACAAAATCCTCGAATAATTGTGCTAAAAGTGTCTGGGTCGTTATCTTTTGACTACTCCGAGCACTGGCCACAATTTTAGCGGCTGTTTGTTGTTGTCGTTTGATGGGAATCACCTCTTTCATGTAGCGCTAATAGCTGCGTAATGAACGGTTTTTGGTCAGTACGCGATACGATTTGATCGATAAACCCGTTTTTCAACACCGTTTCGGCATCTTGCAAGTCCGGTGCAATCTGTTCGTGCATCGTCTGTTCAATCACTCGCCGACCAGCAAAACCGATAATCGCCTTAGGTTCGGCTAAAATAATGTCGGCTTCAGTGGCAAAACTCGCGGTCACCCCACCAGTCGTCGGATCAGTTAACAAACTGATGTACAGTAAACCCTGTTCGGCATGGCGTTTAATCGCCGCCGATGTTTTAGCCATCTGCATCAACGAAAAAATACCCTCTTGCATGCGTGCACCACCGGAAGCTGTGATGAGAATCACCGGTAACTTTTTAACAGTTGCGACTTCAAATAACCGTGTAATCTTCTCACCTGTCATCCTACCCATACTCCCCATGATGAAATTGGGGTCCATGATGCCGAGCCCAACGTGATGGGGCCCAATCGTTGCGAACCCGGTCAAAATACTATCTTCTAATCCGGTAACTTGTTGCGCCTTGCGTAATTTATGCCCATATTTCGGAAAGTGCAGTGGATTGGCATCTTGTTCAAGTGGTGCTGCCGGTTCAAACGTATCGACTAACCAACTCAGCCGCTCCTTAGCCCCTGTTCGAAAGCCGTACTCACAAAATGGACAAGTTCGATAACGACCGAGGTCCTTATGGTAGATTGATTGCTGGCATTTAGGGCAGACTTGCCACAAGCCATCAGGCACTTTTTGACGTGCTTCTTGGTTGTATTTGAGATGGGCCTTGCCAATGTTACGGACAGCATTAAATAACTGCATACGAGCCCCTCCTCTATTCTGTTTCCTTGTTCGTTAAGTAATCCGTTGTGACCGTCCCGTCTAAAAAGACAGGATCGATCAATAACGTTTGTTGGAATTGGGCGTTGGTTTGAATGCCAGAGACAATTAACTCACTGAGTAATCGCCGCATTTTGGCAATCGCAATTTCCCGCGTTGCCCCCCACGTAATGAGCTTTGCAATCATCGCGTCATAAAACGGCGAAATTGCATAGCCACTATATAAATGCGTATCAATCCGTACACCTAAATTGCCGGCAGGTAAGTATAAATAATTAATCGTCCCCGCAGACGGCGCAAAATGATTGGCGGGATCTTCAGCATTTAAGCGACATTCGAGTGCATAGCCGCGACTTTGCACATCCGCCTGTGTGAATGATAATGGTAAACCGGCCGCCACATTAATCTGTTCTTGCACTAAATCAATGCCAGTCACCATTTCAGTTACCGGATGTTCAACTTGAATGCGCGTATTCATTTCTAGAAAATAGAATTGATGCGCCTCATCCATTAAAAATTCGACCGTCCCTGTATTCACGTAGTTGATTTGTTCAGCTGCTTTAAGCGCAATTGCGCCTAACTGTTGGCGCTGCGCTTCAGTAATCAACTGGCACGGCGTTTCTTCAATCACCTTTTGCTTAAAGCGTTGCATCGAACAATCGCGTTCTGGAAAATAGACGGCATTGCCGAACTGATCACGGAAAATCTGGACTTCGATGTGTTTAACATTCAACATAATTTTTTCTAAGTAGAGCTGATCGTTGCCAAAGGCGCCAGCGGCTTCTAATTGTGCTTGCGCGTAGCTATCCGCTAATTGTTCGGCTGATTCAACGAAGCGAATGCCTTTACCACCACCACCGGCGACTGCTTTGAGCATCACGGGGTAGCCAACTCGCGCGGCAATTTCTTCGGCCTGTTCAAAATCTGCAAGTGGCCCAGCACTCCCTGGAATCAATGGGACTGCGGCGGCTTGCATACTGATTTTGGCCTGACTCTTATCCCCCATTTGCGCAATCACGTTGCTCGAAGGCCCGATAAAGGTAATCCCGCACGCTTCACACATCTCGGCAAACTGACTATTTTCAGATAAAAAGCCGTAACCGGGATGAATGGCATCGCAGCCTGTCCCGATTGCAGCCGACAAAATATTTTGCATGTTCAAATAGGATTCTTGGGGACGATTACCACCGATACAAACGGCTTCATCCGCTAATTGGACGTGTAAGCTGCTGGCATCGGCTTTGGAATAAACCGAAACGGAAGGAATCGCCATTTCCTTGAGCGTGCGTACGATGTGTAATGCGATTTCGCCGCGATTGGCGACCAATACTTTCTTAAACATCGCTTAAAGCCTCCTATTCAATGATAAACGTCAATTCTGCGGTACAAGCTTTTTTGCCATCAACTGTTGCAATGGCCTTGCCAACACCGATGCGATCCTTTAATTTCTCAAGGGTCACCTTAATTTCTAGGGTGTCCCCAGGGCGCACAACTTGTCTGAATTTAGCGGATTTAATGCCGCCAAAATAAGCCGTTCGCCCTTTAAAATCATCAAGCGTTAACAAGGCGATTGCCCCGGTTTGCGCCATTGCTTCTAAAATAAAGACACCCGGTAAAACCGGATTCCCCGGAAAATGACCTTGGAAGACCGCTTCATTAATCGAAACATTCTTGCGGGCAATCGCATATTGACCTGGTTCATGTTCGAGAACGCGATCAATTAATAACATCGGGTAGCGATGTGGTAAGATCGCTTGGATTTGCGTACTATCTAACATTAATTAACCTTCTTTCACTTTGAATAGCGGTTGGTGGTATTCGACTAATTCTTCATTTTGAACGAGAATTGCGGTAATTGTGCCTGCAACGGGACTCTTAACTTCCGTCATCATCTTCATTGCTTCAATCACACACACAACATCCCCGACAGCGACAGTTTGACCAACCGTCACGAATTGTGGATCGTTAGGTGCTGGTTGGAGATAAATACTACCGACAAGCGGCGCTTCAATTGCGGCCCCCTCAGATTCTTCAACCGGTGTGTTTTCAATCGATTCAATTGGATCAGTTTCCGCTATCTTTGGTGCATGGGTTGCACCTGGGTGGCTACTCCCCTGTTTGTTGAGATATAACTTGATATCATCTGTTTCAAGCTGCATTTCTTGGTTGCTTGATTGGTTGAATAATGCCACCATTTCTTTCACTTGATCATATTTCATGCCTTAATCGCTCCATTTCTTGAACACCAAAACTGCATTGTGCCCCCCAAAGCCAAATGAATTACTCATCCCATATTGGGCATCTGGCGCTGATTGTGGTTCGCGAATCAAATTGACTTGGCAGTCAGGGTCTGGTGTTTGCAATCCAACGTTGGGCGGTAAAATCCCCGCCGTTAATGCCCCCACGGTAATGACTGCTTCTAAAGCACCAGCCGCCCCTAATAAATGGCCGGTCATACTTTTAGTGCTGCTAACTTGGACTTTATTATCCGTCCCAAACACGCGTTGTAGTGCAGCTGATTCGGCTAATTCATTGGCGATTGTGCCAGTGCCATGGGCGTTGACGTAATCAACATCAGCCGGTGTAATCTGACTTTCAGCAATTGCCATTTGCATTGCACGCGCAGCCACTTCGCCATTGGGATTCGGTGACGTCATATGGTAAGCATCACAATTGGTCCCATACCCCGTGATTTCGCCCAGAATAGTCGCATTGTGCGCTTGTGCATGTTCGAGACTTTCTAATATCAGTGTCGCCCCACCTTCACCCATTACAAATCCTTGGCGCCGCGCATCAAATGGTAAGGATGCTTGCGCTGGATCAGTCGCAGTTGAGAGCGTCGATAAAGCAGCAAAGCCGCCAATCCCAATTTCATTAATGGACGCTTCAGAACCACCAGTCACCATCACTTGGGCACGGCCTTCTTTAATTTGGCGATAGGCTTCACCAATTGCGTTGGCCCCACTTGAGCAAGCCGTCACAATCGTCGTACAAATATTTTGTGCACCAATTTCAATCGCAATGTTAGCCGCAGCCATATTGCCAATTGATTTCGGTACGAACATTGGTGAGATATGATCCGCCCCTTTTTCAACCATCCGCGCTACTTGTTCTTGAATCGTGGTTAAGCCACCAATTCCTGAACCGTAGATCACACCCATATCGGCTGGATCAGTATTTTCGGGCGTGATGTCCGCTTGGGCCATTGCCGCTAAGGCACTATCGAGTGCGTATTGCGAAAATAAATCCATCCGCTTCGCTTTTTTCTTACTAACCCGCTTAGTCACGTCAAAATCAACGACTTCGGCGGCAACCGAAACACCGGTTGCTAGTGAATCAAACTTGGTAATCGGGCCAATGCCCAACTCGCCGGCTAATACCCGGCGCATGAATGTCTCGACATCGTTGCCTAATGGTGCGACAACGCCCATTCCTGTAATTACAACTCTTGTCATTTCAAACCTCACTTATATCGTCATTCCACCATCGACGGTCAAAACTTGCCCCGTCACATAGGTGTTTTCTGCTAAAAATAAAGCGGCATCGGCAATTTCTTCTGGCGTGCCAAAGCGCTGCAATGGAATCTGCGCTTGAATCGCTTCTTGCATGCTCGGTTTCAAAGCGGCCGTCATTTCAGTCGTAATCATCCCGGGTGCAATCGCGTTACACCGCACGCCGCGCAACGCGCCTTCTTTGGCCAGCGACTGGGTTAAGCCGATCACGCCAGCTTTACTAGCGGCATAATTAGCTTGCCCAACGTTGCCATGTTGACCAATTACGCTCGATAGGTTGATAATACAGCCGCTGCGTTGGCGCAACATTTTCTTAAAGGCGACTTGGGTCACGCGGAAAGTCCCAACCAAGTTAACATCGATTACGGCTTCAAAATCCGCGACCGACATCGCCATCACTAATTTGTCGTTGGTGATTCCCGCGTTGTTCACGAGCACGTCTAATTGACCGAAACGTTCAAACGTGGTGGTCACAATTTGCGTGGCCGTTTCTGGGTCAGTAATATCGCCTTGAACAAACGCGTACTGCACACCGTAGTCTTCAATCGCTGCCATTAAGTCAGGACTCAATGCAGAGCGCGCATTGAGCACGAGTTGGTAACCGGCTTTTGCAAAGCGTAATGCAATTGCCCGGCCAATTCCACGACTGCCACCCGTAATCACGGCGACTTTTTGATCATTAGTCATTGATTGATTCTCCCTTCAAACTAGCAACAACTGTTTCAAATTGGTCAGCATTACTAATATTAAAGCGCGCCAAATTTGGTACGGTTTGGCGGGCAAATTTGCTAAGTGCGTTGCCTGGGCCAACTTCGATGAGGGTTGTTACACCACTATCCGCAAGTTGTCGCAAGCCCGTTTCAAAATGAGTCGGTTGCGCCATCTGGGCCACTAGCGTTGTCCGAATTGAATCCGGTGCAAACGGCTTTTCAGTCGTATTACTAATCACCGGATAATCGCCGACTTGAAAGTCCACTGCGGCTAGCGCTGTTTGGAAATTGAGCGCCGCTTGCTCAAAAAGCGGGGTATGAAACGCCCCCTTGACCGGTAAGCGCAGCGCCCGCATTTCAGGTAATGCTGTTAGTAATGCAGTCACACCAGCTTCCGTGCCCCCGACCACAATTTGTTGTGGTGAATTATAATTAGCAATCGACACCTGTTGCCCTTGGGCCTGTAACGTTGCACAGGCGGCTTCCACTTGGGCGATATCCGGTTTTAAAATTGCGGCCATCGCATGTGCTTGATCACCGATTGCTGCTTGCATCAATGCTCCCCGTTGAACAACTAATGGCATGCCTTCTGCTAATGAAAGCTGGCCACTCGTAATCAACGCGGCGTATTCGCCTAAGCTCAAGCCAATCGCTCCAGCTACCGCAATATCGGCATCTGCTAATAGCGCATTAATACCGACACTCATTGCAACCAGAGCAGGTTGTGCGTAGCGCGTTTGCCCCAAAAGCGTTGCATCGTTCATGATGGCTGGTAAATTCAACTTTGCATAAGCACTTACTTGATCAATCACCGCGCGGTATTGCGGATATGTTTGATATAAGTCATTGCCCATTCCGACTTTTTCGCTACCTTGGCCGCTCATCAAGAGCCCGATTTTCGTCATTTGCTTACTTCGCCATTGTTTGATCGATGTAATCAACAACATTTTGAACGGTCACAATTGATTCATCTGGATCGAGTTTCACTTCTAAATCATCTTCAAGTTGGTTCATCACTTCAAAAATATCCAAGCTATCAGCGTCTAAATCTTCACGAATATTGGCTGTTGGCACCACTTGGCTTTCTGCTACGTCTAATTGTTCTGCAATTACGGCTTGTACTTTTTTTAAGATTTCTGCTTTTGTCATGGTTTAAAACCCCTTATTATTTTTTAGTATTGGATGATTTGAATCCCGATGGTCAACCCACCGCCGAAGCCACATAAGACGCAGAGGTCACCGCGCTTAATTTGCCCGGTTGCGACTTGTTCCGCCAATAACAACGGAATGCTTGCGGCAGAGGTGTTGCCATAGTGCTGTAAATTCATTGGAAATTTGCTTAGTTGTTGGTTAAGTTTGCTCGCCATCCTCGTAATCAACCGTGCATTTGCTTGATGCACCAAGAAATGATCAACTTGGTCCAACGATAAGCCCGCTGCTAAAACGGCCGTTTCGATTGCCTGAGGTACTTGGCGCGTCGAAAATTGATAAATCGCTTGCCCCGACATTTGGAAAAAACTGCTTTGAATATGCGTTTGACCAACCTGACCAAAGTTGGCTTGCGTGACTGGTGTATAGCCTGACGTTAGTTGTTCACTCTGGCTACCAATCGTCAGTAATTGTTCCCCATACCAACCATCCGCTTCTGCTGATGTCCCTTGAAGCAGCACGCCCGCAGCTCCGTCGCCAAATAAGACAGCAGAACTACGATCGGACCAGTCCAAAACTTTTGAAGTCACTTCGCCACCAATCACTAAAACATAGTCGGTGGAAAATTGAATATAGCCCCGTGCCACTGAAAGTGCATACGTGAAACCAGAACAAGCAGCACTGATATCAAACGCAAAAGCGTGGGTTGCCCCTAACTTTCCTTGGACAATTGCCGCAGTGGCTGGTGTGTAATAATCCGGCGTCATCGTTGCGACAATGATTGCCTTAATTTGTTCTGGGGCAACATTGGCTTGTGCTAATAATTTTTCAGCGACGCGATAACACAAATCAGACGTATTCTCATCAACGGCCATGTGCCGCTCGATAATGCCGGTGCGGCTTTCAATCCAGTCATTTGATGTTTCGAGAATCTCTGCTAAATCGTCGTTGGTCACAATTTTATCCGGCACCGCACTGGCTGTCGCTATTATTCGATAAGCCATTTACGTCGCCTGCTGACTTTTGAGCAGATCGTCGCGTGGTGCCACCACGAAGGTCAACTCAGCTTCACACACCACTTGGTCATTAACGGTTGCGTGGGTTTGTACAACACCCATGTTTTCTTTTTTCTTTGTAAGCGTCACGGTAAATTTAATTTGATCCCCTGGTAAAATAACGCGATTGAACACGACATTTTTAGCCGCCCCCAAGTAAGCTGTTTTACCAAAAAATTCTGGTGACTTTAGGATTAATATCGAAGCCGTCTGTGCGAGTGCCTCAATCATCAAGGTATTCGGCATTTGTGGCGCATCAGGTCGATACCCGCGCATGAACTGCTCATTAATCGTGACGTTTTTTACCGCCACTACTTCTTGACCTGGAACTAACGATTCAACAGTGTCGATGTAAATAATCGGATACCGGTTCGGAATTAATGCCATAATCTCAGTTGTATTTAAGCGTGTCATAATGCCTCCTTATTTATTTTTTAGAAAATACAATACGGCGCATTGTTTTTCTATTCATGAACAATACCACAGCTTTTTTTTGAAGTCAATTTGCATTCACGGAAATTCGACAATTATGACGCGTAAAAAGCGGTATCACGCCTGTTTTTAAACAGTATTTGGTAGATTGCAAATTTAATCCGAATTTTCGGACAAATTTGTCAGCATAACCTGATACGGTGTTTGCCAGTCGAGTATTTTAAGC
>ERZ794962.85-NODE-85-length-14998-cov-5.841197_pt1 | contig 14998 bp, 12 predicted proteins | sample MGYA00375739_ERZ794962 | MGnify/ENA primary metagenome ERZ794962 (study PRJEB30138, sample SAMN05968710) | food fermentation metagenome | isolation source: fermented_meat | host: spontaneous_fermented_meat_time_7_first_replicate;spontan... | place: Italy | collected...
CCCATATCTCAAACAACTATATAATAATACCAAATTTCTCAAGAGTTAGCAAGCATTTTCGAAATTTTATATTCATTCTATCAGATTACATCGACAAAAAGACTATAAAAAAAATAAAAAAGCACCACAAGATTGATACAACAAAATAAACACAGCGCATTGAACATTTATTTTGTTTAAGTATCTCATTAAATGCAGTACTTTTTAAAACGGTCTAAATTTTTTTGTTAACGTCTTTTAAAGTATGTCATCAATCCGACAACTAACAATGCAACAACACTGATTGCGGATACCATAATAGCGACACGATGGAGCAATGTTTTATGATATGTGAGGTGAAGTGTACGGTTTCCTTTCGGATCAACTGCCATTTTGCCTTTAATCGTTGTTATAGGCAATATTTTATTATTAGCCCCAATAACTTGCCAACCCTTATAATTTGTCATCGGTAACAGCACTTGCTTAGATGATGTCGGCACATTCGCCACTGTAAAGACATAGCCCTTATGTGTCAATTGCAAAGAACTTCGTTTCCCGTCAATGTAAATGCGTTTGGCATCTCTATTATCTCCCCAACTTCCTACTTGATAATTGTTGACAAATTTAACACGTCCTTGTCCTAAATAATCTTTACTACCCAAAGGCAATTGATAATAATGCTGAATTTGGTAGTCAAAATCAGTATTAGAAACTGTTTTTGGTAATTGCTTTTTGCCAACTTGATAATTAGCAATATTTGCTGAACCGCCATTATAATAAGTTGTTACTTGCATTTTCCAAGCGCTAAATATCGCCAATACAATCCCTGTCACAAATAACCAACCAACAGTTTTCTGTTTTAATAGGCCTATCTCACTAAATCTTTCCAGTCCCTCAATAACAAACAACAGTCCTAACAACATAATAATTGGATAAAAACGTCCCATCATTTGAAAGACATGTAATGGTGTTTTAGTTAAAATTTCTATTGGTGTGTAAAAAATTGCAATCAGGCTAATTGCTAACCAACCACCAATTATCTGAACGTGATTAGAAAATGATCGCGTGTATAATAACCCTAATACAACCACAATGCTCATCACGAATACAAAAACACCAACAGGTATTGCGGTCCAATTTAACGTTGCTTGATTACTAATTGACGATGAAATCGAATCCCAAACACTGGTTGCCTGAAAAAAAACGTTCGCGCCGGCAATTTTGTCTGATAAAATCTGTTGAATAAACGGCATAACATAAAAAGCAGACAGTAACAGTGTTAGTATACCAGCTTTAACTAACTGCCATAATTTCCCTGTTGTCGCTTGTTTTTTATACAAAAATACAATAAACATTATTGTCAGCACAATGAGAAGTAAAAGTGCAGACAACACATGATTAGTCACGGTTATTGTACTTACGATACTGGCAAAAACCCAACTTTTCCGCGCCGTAAACATGATGGCGTAAAAGGCAGCTAATACAGCTGGAAATAGTAAAATACCAATAAGTTCGCCAGGCAATCCTCGTACCTTTATTTGACCAAATGTGACAGGTGCTAGTACATATAATGTACTAAAAGCAAAAGACTTTAACTTTGAACGGCCACCCGTGAAAAATAATGACCCAGCATAATAGTTTAACCCCATAGCAGTAGTTAATAATATGATATACCCAGCAAGTACAGCGGTTATCGCCTGATGTGTCCAAAAATAAATCAATGCTACGAGATATGTGAAGGAATAGCCATAAAATAAATTCACGCCATAACCATTTTGACCAAAGGTGTATGCTGAAATGTCAGGTAGCCATTTTCCGTTCTCGAACCCCTTCGTTAGTTCATACATCCGAGATAAGTGAAAAGGCACATCCCATGAATTCATATACATTGTCTGTTTAACAATTTGTGGTCCCATGCTTGCAACGGCCAAAATTAAGAATATAAGCAGTAATTGCCACCAAGTTATTTTTTTTATCCAACGCATTCTTTTTCCCCTAAAAAGTATAATAAACTACTATTATACACGATATAGGACTATAACAATGAATCTACTGATTTTTATGGACAAAATCATTCAAAATTATATGACCTATAGCAAATGGCCTTACCAAATCTGCACGCGATCATTTGAAGCTAGCCACATTTTGTCATCAGGTCTCACATCAAATGCATCAAAGAATTCATCAAAATTTTTCACTTGTACATTAACACGTAGTGCTGCTGGCCCATGGGGGTCAGACGCAGCCAATAAACGCATATATTCTGGACGTGCTTTCATACGCCAAATTGTTGCCCAACTCTCAAAAAAGGCTGTTGCCGAGAAATCTGAATCTAATTTAGCAGCTGCTAATGCTGCAGCTAAGCCACCCAAATCAGCAACATTTTCAGATACAGTTAGCTTGCCATTCACTTTCGCACCATATGAATCTAGACCATCGAATTGTTTGACGATTTTATCTGTACGCAATTTAAACGCTGCAAAATCAGCCGTTGTCCACCAATTATTTAAACTACCATATTCATCAAATGATGCCCCGTTCGTATCAAATGCATGAGAAATTTCATGTGCAATCACCGCGCCGATACCACCATAATTAGCTGATGATGATTGTTTCAAACTGTAAAATGGCGCTTGTAAAATAGCCGCTGGAAAAACAATTTGATTTTGTTGTGGATCATAATACGCATTGACTAAATGTGCTGGCATATGCCATTCGCTACGGTCAACTGGTTGATGCCACTGTGCCCATGTATGTGCAATTTCAATTTGTCTAAATTGTGTCGCTGTGTCAAATAAAGTCATGCCAGGGTGCACTATTTTTTTGTACAAACGCTCTGGCAGTTTCTCTGGATAGCCAATGTGAGGTACGATTGTATTAAGTTTGATAATGGCTTTTTGACGTGTTGCATCATCCAGCCACTGATTAGATTGCAAACGTTGTTTGAAAACATCAATCATTGTTGCCACTTTATGTTCAACATCTATTTTAGCTGCTGGTGAAAAATTATCTTGTGCATAATAAACGCCAACTGCTTGGTTAAATGGCTGTGCGGCCAGATATACAGCCGCCTTTTGAGAAGCCATGGCTTCTGGCAATCCGGTCAATTCACGTTGATATTGACCACCTAGCACACGCAATTCGTCAGATAAATAACTGGTAAATTGATTAGCGACCGTTACAATGAGATACGCCTTCAATAATGGCCAAGCTTTTTCTGAATAAAATTGATCAGCTGCAGCCCAAAAACGTTCTTCTGGTACAATAATTTTATCTGGTTTTTGTCCAATTAGTTCAGTTAGAATATCATTGAGTGGTAATTCTGGTGCCAAATTGGTAAATTGCTGCCAGTCATATGGATGGTATAACTTAGCGTACTCATGATTTTCTTCTTGGCTCAACACCACATTGGCAGCACGTGCATCAAGTGCTAGATACTGATCAATTAATTCAGTTGTTTCAGATTTTGAGAAACCAAAATGTGGTAACAGACTTTCTTGTTCCTCACGAAACTTATCCAACAATATTTTGCCTTGTGCATGATCCTTTTCATAGTAGGTTGTATCTGGCAAAAGAATGCTTAAAGCCCCAGCCCATAAAACATTTGTTTGCGCATCTTTGAAATCCGGTTCAACACCTAACGGTAAGGCATTAGGAAACCCTGACTTTTCTAGTTCAACAATATGACTTGCAAAATCCGCAAACGAGGTATAGCTTTGATACTTTTTAATCAATGGTTGCACAGGTGATGTCCCTAATTCATCTCGTGTCTTGGTATCAATAGTTAAACGATGATACGCAACAAAATTTTTCAAAATCGGCGATTCTGGTATCATATCACCATTTTGCCATTTTGCTGTCGTTGTCATCAACCATTGTTCAATTTCATCAGACAAGTCGCTAAAACCACCTGTTCGTGGTTTATCATTAGGAATAACTGCTGTCTTCTCCCAATCACCATTAATTGCTTCGAAAAAATCATCTTGTAATCGTACCATATTACCCTACTTTCTCATTAATAACTCACACTAATTATACACATTTTTCATTTTAATTTCATGATGTTGTGCAATATAAAAGCTGTCATAGATGTAAAAATTCATGACAGCTTTTAATGATTTATTTATTTTGTTGTAATTTATATAAAGCAACTTCTTCATCTGTTGCCAAAACAAAATGGCCTGGATTTGCTTCAATCATATGCCGTTCTTTACCATCTGTTTCAACTGTTGTATCATACTCAACGTGTTGCCTGAGACTCTCGATTTCTGGATCTGGTACAGGAATCGCTGATAATAAACTCTTAGTATACGGATGCAGTGGATGATTGTATACAGCGTCAGCCGTCCCAATCTCTAATAATTTACCCCAATGCATAACGCCAATACGATCAGAAATATACTTTACCATTGATAAATCATGGGCAATGAAGAGATAAGTTAATGAATGTCTCTTCTGTAACTCTTTCATTAAATTAACAACTTGAGCTTGGATAGAAACATCCAGCGCTGAAATGGGTTCATCAGCTATAATGAATTGAGGATCGACTGCTAATGCCCGTGCAATCCCGATTCGTTGCCTTTGACCCCCTGAAAATTCATGTGGATAACGCGTTGCATGGTCTTCATTTAAGCCAACCAATTTTAATAATTGTTGTACTTTTTTATCGCGATCTGTTCTATCTTTAGCCAGTTTATTGATATCAATACCTTCAGCAATGATGTCACGTACTTTCATACGTCCATTTAAACTTGCTTGTGGATCTTGAAAAATCATTTGCGCATTTTTACGAAATTCTAATAATGCTTTGCCTTTCAAGTGAGTGACGTCTTCACCATTAAACAGTATTTTACCAGCAGTTGGTTCATGCAATTTTAAAATTGTCCGACCAATTGTTGTCTTACCAGAACCTGATTCGCCAACTAAGCCAAATATTTCACCTTCGTAAATATCAAAAGTGACATGGTCAATGGCGCGAACTTCATTAGCCTTCCCTTTATTAAAATAAAGTTGCAAATCTTTAAGCTCAACTAACTTCTTCGGTGTCTCTTCCGTCATGATTGAGCCTCCTGTCCTTGAATTTCTCGCCATCTTTCCCAACGCTTTTGAATTTGTTCAGGCGGCGTCACTTTGGGAGCACGCTCATCAAGCAACCAGGTTGCTGCATAATGTGTATCACTCACCCGAAAGAATGGGGGCTCTTCCTTTAAATCAATAGCTAAAGCATATTCGTTACGTGAGGCAAAGGCATCGCCAGTTGGTGGTTCTAATAAATCTGGTGGCGTGCCAGGAATCGCTACCAAAGAACCCACTTTAGTATCTGTTGTTGGCATTGAATTTAACAACCCCCAAGTGTAAGGATGCTGTGGGTTAAAGAAAATTTCGTCAACTGTACCATACTCAACAATTTTACCAGCATACATAACTGCAACACGATTAGCCATACCAGCAACAACACCCAAATCATGTGTAATAAAAATAATTGAGCTGCCAGTATCTTTTTGTAATTCTTTCATTAATTTCAAAATTTGTGCTTGGATGGTCACATCCAATGCGGTTGTTGGTTCATCAGCAATCAATATCTCAGGATCTACTGCTAAGGCAATGGCAATCACCGCACGCTGTCGCATACCACCAGACCATTGGTGTGGATAATCATTAATATGTTCTTCAGCATTGGGAATACCAACGCCTTTCATTAACTCTAATGCACGTGCCAAAGCTGCTACTTTTTTCATTTTGCGATGTTTCATCAAAGGTTCAGCAATTTGCATGCCAATCCTCATCGTTGGATCTAGGCTAGTCATGGGATCTTGGAAAATCATAGCAATTTCGTTACCACGAACAGACTGCCATTCTTCTTCCTTCAAGTCAAGTAAGTTACGATCTTTAAATATTAATCGTGAATTATCTGGAATTAAAGCGTTTTTTGCATTTAAGCCCATCAAGGTTTTTGTCGTGACCGACTTACCAGAACCAGATTCACCAACAATGGCCAAAGTCTCACCTTTGTTGAGATCAAAAGACACGTCTCGAATTGCTTGCACAGTTCCTGCATACGTGTGGAAGTTTACGTGCAAATTTTCAACTTTTAAAATTGGATTACTCATAATCTGCACACCTCTTAGTCTTCACTCGCACGTGGATCAAAAGCATCACGTAAGCCATCACCTAAAAGAATGAAAGCTAATGATACTAAGACCAACACTGCTGATGGAATTAATATTTGATAAGGATAGAATTGCAACATAGCTTGTGCATCAGAAATCAATGATCCCAAAGACGCAGTTGGTGGTTTGACACCCAAGTTAATTGCCGACAATACTGCTTCAAACATAATTGCATTTGGTACTGTCATCATAATTTGAACAATAATCGTACCAGCCATATTTGGAATTAAATGTTTGATTGCAATCTTAAGTGAGCTTTCACCCAACGATTTTGCTGCCAAAACATAATCACGTTCTTTCAGTGTTAACGTCATATTACGTACCTGACGTGCCATACCAAGCCAGCCTGTCATAGCAATAGCTAAGATAATTGACAACACACCGCCACCAAGTAGTAGACCAAGCATAGTGACAATAATCAAATTCGGAATGGATGATAATATTTCAATAATACGTTGCATCACATTATCAATCCAACCGCCCTTCCATCCGGAAAATACACCATAGGCGACACCAATAAGTAAATCAATCAAAGTTGCAACAATCGCAACCAATAATGAAATACGTAAACCAACTGTCACACGCTTGGCGACTGAACGACCGATATTGTCCGTTCCCAAAATAAACTTTTTATTTTCAGGCACACCTTGCGATTCATATACATTAGTCGCTGTTGTATCGCCAGGTGCCTTTATTTTCCCATTCCAACCAGGAATTGGTAAGCCAGAATTAGGCGGTAAGTTCTTATATACGCCAACTTTATCAGAATTGAATGCGTTAGCATTTTTTTGTGGTACAAATATATTTGATAAGACCGCAAAAGCCAAAATAAATATTAAGAACCACAATGAGATAACCGCAAGCTTATTAAGCTTGAGTCGACGCCAGGCATCTTGCCAAAATGACAAGGCCGGCTTTGAGATATGTTCGTTGGCTTTAGAATTTTGTGCGCCAACGATGACAAAATCTTCAGTATTTGCTGCCATCATAAGCCTCCTTATTGCAAACGAACACGCGGATCAATAATTGCTGTCAAAATATCCGTGATCAAAATCATAACCATCAACATAGCTGAATAGACGATCGTAGTTCCCATAATAACTGGAAAATCCTTTGAAGGAATTGACAAAACAAATTGTTGACCAATACCAGGTATTGAGAAAATTTGCTCGATTAATGTTGATCCCGTCAATAAACCTGCAGCCATTGGCCCAATCAGTGTCAAAACTGGAATCATAGAATTACGATAAGCATGTTGGTTAACTACCTCTTTAGCACTCAATCCTTTAGCTTTAGCCAACTGTACATAATCTGAACTTAACGATTCAATCATTTCTGAACGAACAAACCGTGTCGTAATAGCTGCTGGACTCATAGCTAAAGCAAGCGTTGGTAAAACAGTTTGTGAAAATGAATCACCCCATCCTGAAACTGGGAAGAGTGGCCATTTAAATCCAAACAAATAAACCAAAATAATGCCTAAGATAAAGCTTGGTATTGAGATTCCAAGTGTTGAGATAATACCTAATGTACCATCAATTTTATTGTTTTTATTACGTGCAGATGCAGCACCCATAAATAGTCCTGCAATAACGCCAACTATCAATGCTTGTGCACCCAACTGCGCTGAGATAGGCAAACGCTGACCAATTAACATGCTAACTGGCTGATTTTGATATTGGAATGATATGCCAAAATTACCATGAGCCGCACCAATTAAGTAATTCAAGTATTGTTGCCAAAGCGGTAAATCTAAACCGTACGTTGATTTCAACTGTGCTATTGCTTCCGGTGTTAATTTAGGGTTAGTAAACGGCGTTCCAGGCATGATTTGCATCAAGAAGAATGTCGCAGTAACCACTAAGAAAAGCGTAAAGATAAGTAACAGCAGTCGTTTTAAAATATATTTCCACATAATATCATCTTCCTAAACAAATAAGAACTAATTCTTATTTGAAATTAAATATTTTCTTACGATCTATCATTACTTGCGATATGCGTACTTGAAGTCTTGAATCAAACCTGTTGTGTTTGTCACAACGCCTTTGACATCAGGATTCTGCAAAGCGTAATGTGCCCTGAACATCAATGGACTATAATTCGCATTTTTATAATCCATATCACGACTCGACTGGTCTAATGCATCTTTTGTTTCAGCCTTATTAACGGCATCAGTGTATGCGTCATTTATAAACTTGCCATCATTGTAAGAACCATTATTTTTAAACAAATCATAGAAAGTTGAACCTTCAGGATAATCACCACCCCATGCAGTTAACAATATCTCAAAGTTTTGAGTCTGAGCATCTTGTAATCGTTGCTTAAATGGTACAAATTTTTGATTGATTGTCAAACCTGGCAAAGCTTTCTGCCAAGAACCTTGCAAATAGTCAACAACGACTTTGTTAGCCGGTTGATCCGAAGCTGCTTCGATTGTCAAAGTTGCTTTTGTTTCGCCAATTTCTTTCAATCCTTCAGCAAATAATTTGGCTGCTTTATTTTTATCATACGTATATCCAGGTGCAACATACTTAGCTAAGTCTTCACCACTTGCTGTCTTAGCTAATCCTGTTGGTACCAACGCTGTCCCAGCTGTAGATACACCGCCAGTGACTTCTTTAACAAGTTCATCACGGTTTGTAGCCAAATTCAAAGCCTCTCGAATTTTAGTATTTGCCAAAAATTTATTTGTTCCTGTTTGGTTATACTCAATATAATCCGTTCGTGCTTCTGGTACCTTAACACTGTCTTTACTGCCCTTATTGGCACTATAAAGATCTGTTGTCGTTAAGGGCGCTTCATCTAATTTACCTTGTTTATAAAGTTCCACTGCCGTTTCAGGCTTTTTGACAACTTGATAGGTTAATGTTTGTGTTTTAACATTTTTAGCATCCCAATAGTTTTTGTTCTTTACAAGTTCGAATTTACCATTAGTACCATTCCAACCCTTAAAAGTATAAGGACCTGAATACAATTGTTTTTCGGATGTTGTGCCATAGGACTTACCTTGCTTAGCAACAAACGATTCCTTTTGAGGCATGAAATTTGAAAAAGTCAATAAGTACTCAAAATGTGGCATTGGATGTGCTAAATTAAAGGTCACTGTGTTTCCTTTAGAGGTAACACCCAATTGACTTACTTTTTCTTTACCTGCTACAATTTCATCTGCGTTTTTAACACCTGATGCAAGATAAGCATATTGTGAAGCTGTCTTAGGGTCGACAATTCGTTGCCATGAATAAACAAAATCCTGTGCTGTTAACTTTGAGCCATCAGACCATTTTAAACCACTACGTAATTGAGCAGTATACGTTAGCCCATCACTTGACACTTTAATAGATTTAGCTAAATCAGGGATCGCCTTGCCTTTCGCATCAACTCGCAACAAGTTAGATCCTGAATTACCAATAATCTGGTTAGAATACTGATCTGTATTTTTTGAAATATCTAACGTTTGAATATCTGTTGGTAGTGAATAATTTAATGTCCCTTTTTCAGCGGCTTTTTTACCACCCCAGAGACCTGCAGCACGTGTACCACCACCGACAACAACAACAGCGACTGCGCCGATAGCCACTTTTTTCCATGTATCCATACTAATATCCTCCCAACATATGTCAGTCATTTTTTAAATACACATTAATAAATAATACTATATCATTTAATATTCTCATATACAACTAATAATCAATCATTATATCTTGTGAGATCACTTTTAAATAAAATAAGAATCAACTAACGTCAATTCTTAATCTACTCATTCAAACTGATTTGTTACTACACAATATTTATTTCTTAACTGCTAATTTCCAATCTTGATTCAATCCAGTTGAATTAAGAATAATACCGGTCACCTTAGGATTTTGTAATGAATAACCTGCACGGAAATATAATGGGTTGAAGTTGCTATCCTTTAGCAATGCTTCCTCAGCCATCTTGTAATCGTTATCTCGAGCTGATGTCTTCAATGCATCAGTTGATTCAGCCTTATTAACTGCAGCGTCATAGGCTTCATTCTTGAACTGACCATTATTATTTGAGGCACCTGTTTTAAAGATATCGTAGTATGTTGATCCCTCTGGATAATCGCCACCCCACAATGACACAACAATGTCAAAGTTTTGTGTTTGTGAATCTTTAATACGTTGTGAAAATGGTACGAACTTTTGGTTGATCTTCAAACCTGGCAAAGCCTTTTCCCATGATCCTTGTAAATAATCCAAAGTTGTCTTAGCTGCTGGTGAGTCTGCATCTGAGGTAACAGTAAACGTTGCCTGACTCTCACCAACCTCTTTCAATCCCTCTTGGAACAAAGTAGCGGCCTTCTTAGGGTCAAACTTATAACCAGGCGCAACAAACTTAGCTAAATCTTCACCAGAAGCTGTCTTAGCCAGGCCTTGTGGTGCCAAACCAGTTGCTGGCGTTGAAATTCCTGCAGTCACTTGATCTGTTAATTCTTTACGATTAGTTGCTAAGTTTAAAGCTTCACGAATCTTAGCATTGGCTAAGAATTTGTTCTTACCTGTTTGATTATATTGCAAGTAAGCTGTGGTTGCTTCTGGTGCCTTTGATACATCTTTATTGTTTTTGTTAGCATTGTATAGCTCAGGTGTGTTAGCAATGGATACACGATCAATCTTACCCTGCTTATACAGCTGAACTGCTGTTTCCGGCTTTTGAACGACTTGCACATCAATTTGTTTTGTCTTAATATTTTTGGCATCCCAATAGTTATCATTCTTAATTAACTTAAAACTATTGTTAGTCCCATTCCAGCCTTCAACTTTATAAGGGCCTGAATAAAGTGATGTTGCTGCAGTTGTTGCATATTTTTTACCTTCTTTAGTCACAAAACTTTGTTTTTGTGGCATAAAGTTAGAGAATGTTAATAGATATTCAAATTGTGGCAATGGTCGTTCTAAGTCAAAGGTAATTGTGTTACCCTTAGCTGTTACACCAAGTGTGTCAACATCGGCTTTGCCTGCTGCAATTTTGTCAGCATTTTTTACACCTGACGCAAGATAGGCATATTGAGAAGCTGTCTTAGGATCAACAATTCGTTGCCATGAATAAACGAAATCCTGTGCTGTTAACTTTGACCCGTCAGACCACTTTAAATCATTTTTCAAAACAACTGTATATTTCAAACCATCATCAGAGACTTTCACTGACTTAGCTAACTCTAACTGTGCTTTACCTTTAGAATCAACACGCATCAAGTTTGCGCCTGAATTACCAATGATTGTTCCAGAATACGTATCCGTATTCTTAGAAATATCCAACGTTTGAATAGGTGTTGGCAACTGAAATGACAAATTCTTACTATTTTCTGATGAGCTTCCGCCCCAGAGACCTGCTGCGCGTGCACCGCCACCAACAACCACAACAGCTGCTGCGCCGATAGCCACTTTTTTCCATGTGTCCATGCTAATATCCTCCCGAGATATGTCAGTTATTTTTTTAAATACACATTAATGAAATTAGTATATCACTTAATATTCTCATATACAACTAATATTTAATAGTTATATTTCACAACATTATTTTAAAATAGATTAATTATATAGTTAACAGAGAGCGATAACTAATCTTAGTAGACTTCTTGTATCTAAGCCAATTTATGATCAGCCCATTTTGCTAATAATGACAAGCCATAGTTTAGCAAGAAATAAACCAACGTAATTGCAATTAGTACAGGGACAATATATGTTGAATTTTGCGCATAAACAATTTGACCACGATAAGTCATTTCAGATAGCACAATTCCCAATGCCAAGCTGGTATCTTTCACCAATGAAATTAATTGAGAAATAATTGGTGGTATCATTTTTTTGTAGGCTTGTGGCAGAACAATATAAATCATTGTTTGCATATTACTCAATCCATTGGCCCGTGCACCTTCAAATTGACCATTATCAACTGATTCTAGACCGCCACGCACAATTTCTGCTAGCATGGCTGACTCAAATGTACTCATTGCAATAACTGTGGCCCAAAATATTGGTAAGTGAATGCCAATTTTTGGTAGCGCAAAATAAACAAAAAATATAATTAATAACAATGGTAAATTACGAATGATATTGTTAATTGTACCAACGAATTTAGAAAAATAAGGCAAACGCTCAAATTGAATAATGCCGACAATAGAACCAAAAATCAAACTCAAAATTACTGATATAACTGATACACCCACAGTAATACCCAAACCACCCAACAGATAAAGGACGTTTTGTGGTGTGAAGGCGCTAAATATTCCTAATGTAACCATAATTCCTCCTTACAATGCGCGCTTAAGCTTACGCTCAAGGTGTTGTATATAGTAGCTTAACGGTAATGTGAGAATTAAGTAGAAGATTGCCACAATAATATACGTACTGAACGTATCAAATGTGTTTGCTGCAACCATATTTCCTTGATACATCAAGTCTAATCCACCAACAAACGCTAGGATAGATGAATTTTTTACCAAATTAATGAATTGGTTCCCTAATGAAGGTAAAGCAATTCGAAATGCTTGAGGCAATATAATGTATTGCATCGCTTGCGCAAACGACAATCCATTAGCGCGTGCACCCTCCATTTGCCCGCCATTCACTGATAAAATACCCGCTCTAACTGTTTCGGCAATAAATGCTGACGTGTACAACATTAAAGCAACCGTTCCAGATGTGAAGCCACTCATCTTAACATACTTTGAAACGACTAGAAAAAAGAAAAAGGTAATAATTAACAAGGGAATATTTCGAAAGACCTGGACATAAACATTTCCTATTACTTGCGCCCATTTTTGTGGAACAATCTGCATAATTGCAAACCCTGTGCCAAGAATCATCGATCCAATCAATGCAATGATACTAGATAGTAATGTATAACCAAATCCTTGCAAGAATGTTGGGAAATTATTTTGTAATAATGCCATTATTTCGCCTCCAAACTGTGCCAGTCAAGACCTGGAACGTTACTAAACCACTTCTTAATAAGCTGATTATAAATACCATTTTGTTTAATCGTAGCCAAGGCTGCATTTGTTTCTTTAATCATTGGCTTTTGATTATTATCAAAAGCAATACCATAAGGGCCATGTGTGAATGTCCCACCAGCAATATGATAATCAGGATTTTCCGTGGCAAAGCCATACAAAATGGCATTATCCGTTGACATTGCTTGCCCTTGACCACTTTTTAGAGCTTGCATCCCTGTCGCATAGTCCTGAACAGCTAATAGTTTTGCTTTTGGTGCAAATTTTGCGGTTTCAGTGGCTGCTGTTGTCCCCACAACTACAATGATCGTATATTTAGAACTGTTCATATCTTTTATTGAATTAATGCCAGAATCTTTTTTAACTAAGATTGACTGGCCAGCATCAAAATACTGATTTGTAAAGTCAATAATCTTTTCACGTTCTGGCGTAATTGTCATTGTTGATACAGAACCATCAATATTTGTGTTTTTCAACAGTTGCATCTTTGATGCTGTTGAAACCGGCACGAACTCAGCAGACATTGGTACGCCAGTTTGCTTTGAAATTTGAACTGTCAATGCTCTAGCAATGTCAATATCAAATCCTTGAGAGATACCCGTTTTTGTATCCATCAGTCCAAATAAACGCGTATCAGCTTTCACACCCCACACAATTCGACCTAATTTTTCCACACGAGCGAGCGTATCTTGATGTTCTGCATTTCTATTGGCTGTTGCTGTTGCCCACATTAAACCAAGGACAATAACGGCAACTAAGACAATTGTGGCTATAATGCCAAACTGTCGCTTTTTAGCTTTTTCCATAATATATATACGTCACACATCTAGCTCATGGCTTGATTGTATACCCCATCAAGCCATGGGTCTCAGTAAACGCAATTCCTCCCTATTTTAGTGATGTTCAACCTGACTCAAAAACTTTTGTGCACGAACTTCCTTGGGTTTTTCAAAGAATTCCTTCGTTGTGCTGTCTTCTAAAATTTCACCCTCAGCCATAAAAATAACACGATCTGCAACGGCCTTTGCAAAACTCATTTCATGTGTGACAACAAGCATGGTCATTGACGAATCTTTAGCAATGTCTCGCATAACATCTAATACATCCCCAACCATTTCAGGATCTAAAGCGGAGGTTGGCTCGTCAAATAACAATGCTTTAGGTTGCATAGCTAATGAACGCGCAATTGCTGCGCGTTGTTTTTGACCGCCAGATAGTTCTGATGGCATGTTAGCTGCTTTATCAGCCAAACCAACTTTTTCCAATAATTCCATCGCTAATTTCTTATTTTCAGCTTCATCCCGCTTCAAAACCAAACGTGGTGCTAACATCACATTTTCTAAGGTTGTTTTATTATCATACAAATTGAAGTGTTGAAACACCATACCAACATTTTTACGAATACGATTCATATCTGTCTTTGGGTCGTGTAGGTCAAATCCGTTAACTAATAACTGTCCTTCTTCGATTTCTTCCAAACCATTAACAGTACGAATCAATGTTGACTTTCCTGACCCAGAAGGGCCAATCAAAACAACTGTTTCACCTTCATCAATTGTCAAATTAACGTTTTTTAGTGCGTGGAAGTTACCATAGTACTTTTCTACATTTTTAAACTCAATCATTGACATACGTAAATCTCTCCTTATTCATGCGTATTCAGCATACCGCACACATATATTAACTGTAAAAAGATGACAATTAAAGTACTTTTTCGTATTTTAAGTCTGTTCACCTAATTATGTTCTATTTCTATTGTACCTGTTTTAACTCTTTGTCACCATGTTCATGGCAGAAAACATAACATATAAATGTGAACTATTTAACATTTTACACACATTACTTTATTTTCAGTTACTATCATTATTTA
>ERZ794962.88-NODE-88-length-14808-cov-24.473056_pt1 | contig 14808 bp, 20 predicted proteins | sample MGYA00375739_ERZ794962 | MGnify/ENA primary metagenome ERZ794962 (study PRJEB30138, sample SAMN05968710) | food fermentation metagenome | isolation source: fermented_meat | host: spontaneous_fermented_meat_time_7_first_replicate;spontan... | place: Italy | collected...
GAGACAGATTCAACTTTATATTATTTCATTTGTCAACTTGACAGGGCCTAGTGCACGGTAAATAAATGTCGGTGGGCTTTTTTCTATTTTATTTTGCTTTAGCAGCTTTTAATTGCTTGAGGTTAACAACAATCTTGTTGTTTAATTCCGAAACGTTGGCCTTGTCGGCTGCATCGAAATCCGTAATGCTAATTAAAGCGGAGTTTTCATATACTTTTTCAACAGTTCCTGTAAATGCACCATCTAGGTCTTCGTTCACTTTGCCGGTTACTAAATCACCGATATTGAGATTTTCTTTATCCATAGCCAAAAACTCCTTCAGACATTATTAAAATTACCAAATAAGGTGATAATAAACTATGTCATGGTAAATAGCAAGACTTACTGTTATAAATTAATCGTTTGATTGTGAATGAAACGAAATTGGCTATTTAATTCCCCATCTAAATACGCTAAAACGAAGGAGTGTTACCGGTTACAAATCAAAATTGAGGGGAATTCATATGGAACCTTACTTAGTTTTTTCAGATATTGATGGAACGTTGGTCCTTGACCATCAAATCGTGACACCTTTGACCAAACGCGTGATTCGAACATTACAAAAACGCGATGTGATTTTCTATATTGCCACCGGCCGAATGTACAATCTTGGCCGGGTAATTTCGCGGCAAATTAACGATGATGTCCGGATTGTGGCTTCTAACGGTGCTGTCTTTGAAAATGGCCATCAGATGAACAAGCATTATTTAGGTAAAAAAGCGCTCAAAGCTGCTTACGAAGCATGCTTAGCAGATCCCAATTTATCTGCGCACTTTTTTACCACTGACACAGCTTACTATACCCAAGAAATCCCCAAGTTTGTTGCGCGCGATGCGGGGAATTTATTGTTGAATGCCGATATTGATAATCAACCGGTGACTGATTTAGAAATGTTGTTGAATTTAAGTGATCAGATTACTAACGGGATTATCATTGGTCGCGGTCATCCAGAGAGTTTAGCAGCCGCTAAACAACGATTAATGGATCAAGCTGTGATGAGCTTGTCTTCTTCTGGTCCAGACAACATCGAGATGATTCCAACCGGGATTGATAAAGCCACTGCAATTCGCCAGATTCAAATGATTCATGGAATTGATGCCGATCATACAATTGTCTTTGGGGATGGGCAAAATGATTTGGGAATGTTGCAATCAGCGAAGTACAGTGTTGCGATGGACAATGCCTTACCAGAGGTCAAAGCGGCTGCAAATTATGTAACAGAAACGAATACGAATGACGGGGTCGCTAAATTCTTACAACAACATTTTGAATTAGCACTTTCTGATACAGAAGTTGGTCTCTAGGGGCTTGACCCGCTTTTTATTTTTCGATATACTTATATCACGGTTGTTAATCAACCGTGAAATGCTGTTTTAGCTCAGTAGGTAGAGCATCACCATGGTAAGGTGGGGGTCGTCGGTTCAAATCCGATAAACAGCTTAAAAAATTGAGTGTGACTCGAACTGGGTAGGCTTTGAGCATTAAGTCGAGAATAAAAGGCGGACAACATTTCTAACATGTTGTCCGTCTTTTTTAGGCTTTTCTGGTTAATAAACGTTCAGTTAATTGTTGTAGCGTTGTTTTTGCGGGCATGTCGGGTAGTTTCGCAAGACCAGCGAGTGCACGGTTTGTGTAATCTTGTGCGAGTGCTTGGGCTTTTTCGACACTTCCAGATTGACGGACGATGCCTTGAACAGCGTGCACATCGGCATCAGTCATAGCTGCTTGTTTTTCCAAGTAGGGTGCTAATGTTTGGCGATTGGATTGCAGTGCCATGATTAACGGAATCGAGTAGACGCCGCGTCGCATGTCATCGAGAACTGGTTTGCCAAAATCGACATCGGTCTGAGTGTAATCTAAGATATCGTCCAGAATTTGGAAGGCGAGACCGATATTTAAGCCGATTTTCTCGGATTGGCGGGCAAACTTCAAGCCTTTTTGGCTTTCGTAAGCACCGATGAAGCAACTGAGCGCGAACAGTTGGCCGGTTTTACCGTTAATTTGTTGTAGGTACTGTTCGGGGGTTAAATCGAGATTATATCGGGTTGTCATCTGACTGAGTTCACCGTCAAGAATTTGATCCATCGTTTGGCTGTTAAATTGGATGCTCTTCAAATCGCTCGCATAATTGGCTAGTAACTTGAAGCAGACAACGAATAAGTAATCACCAGCGTAAACGGCGACATCTTTGCCGAAACGGGCTTGAATCGATTCTTGATGGCGACGTAAATTGGAATTATCAACGATGTCGTCATGAATTAATGTCGCAGTGTGTAGCGTTTCAACAGCGGCGGCTAATGCGATCATCTTCTGTCGATCGACTGCATTAAACTGTGAAAATAATAAGCAGTAAGCAGGGCGGAGCAACTTGCCGCCAGCACTAATCATCTTTAAAATGGCGTCGGTGACGGCTTGATTTTTGGTGTGAATGTTGTCTTCAATGAGCGCAAGACTTTGCGCAAGTTCGGTTTCGATTTCTGGATAGTTCTGCCACATGGCATGTACTTTCGCCATAATTAACTCCTTGTTAAATTAAATTTCGTGTTGGGCTTTTAAAAAAGTCAGGGTTTTGACATGTTCGAATAAAAAATTCGCGGCTACGCCGACCGCAATTCCGGCGAGAATACCGAGAAAAGCAAGCACTGGTAGATAGAGGAGGACTTGCCAACTCTGGGCGATGAAACTCGCGACGCAGAGTTGACCGACATTAAAGAGCAGACCACCAGCAGCTGAGATACCAATCGTACTCATAAAGCGGCGGCTAAATTGCTTGAGGAGTACCATACCAAAGAAACTTAGCGTTGCCCCAGCGATGCTATACATAAAAGTAGAGAGGGTTCCCCCTAGCAAGGCGGATAAAACAGTTCGCATCACCATCAATAAAAAGCAGTCGTTGATCGGTAGGGTAAATAACGAAATGATGGTAATTAAATTGGCTAGTCCCAACTTAGCACCCGGGGCCACGGCAAATGGAAATGGAATCGCGCGTTCGACAAGGCCAATAATAATCCCTTGAGCGCACAAGAGTGCAATATAGATGTATTTACGCGTTTGATTGTTAGTCATCGCTGTACTCCTTTTAAATCAGGCAGAAACCATCCCGCCCGTGTCGGTCCCATCCTTGGCTTTAATTTCAATCAGTAACTTGTGTGGTAAGCAAACAATGGTTTGGCCTGGCTTAGAAATTTTGCCACGCTTAACATCAATCTGATTGAAGCAATTGGCTTCAGTGACCTCAATGGCATGATCGGTTACCTTAATTTTGTTGTAATCACCGCCGGCATCGCGATAAGTGAAGTGGCTAACACCATGGTGGGTGGTTAGGTTCACTTTGTAGACGGTTTTGCCATCGTGTTTGACGTAGGCCGTCAATACCTGCGCGTTTGAATCCGCTGCTTGCGTCGTTTGCCATTCGTGCCAACTAAAAACAGCAACTGGGGCAAACGATAGAATAAACAGGCCGATGACTACTATTATATCACCAGGGCGAATCATTTTGATGTAACGGTTAGCGCGAATTTGTTTAAACATAGGCGTCAGTCTTTCTCTCTAAAATAGCAATAAAAGGGGCTATGACAAAAGCCTGTCTGTCATAACCCCCTCCTTTTGATAGCTGTGAATTGCTTTTATAATGTGCTTTCAAAAGCATTCTATTGCGTTTAGCACTATTAGCCAAACAACTAGCTACGCTAGTTATTCGTCTAATTTTGCTAATCCGCATAGAATAAACGCTTTTGACGCACTCAGTTTTATAATGTGCTTTGAAGTTAACTTTCTGCGCTTAGCGCTGTGAATTAAATCATCGACTATGTCGCCAATTCGCTTCCCTTCGCTTCCCTGGGCTAATGCTCAAAGTCAAACCGTTTCAAACGCACTCATTGATTTTTGTATAGTGCACGTTGTTGGCCGTAGCGCCAGTGACCGAGATGTTTTTGTAAATATGGAACAACCCATTTATCTAATCCGAAGGCACGGCCTGAACCGTTCATGCAGGCGAGGGCCATTGGAATAATCCAAATGTTAACCCAATAGAACATCCCTGAAAGGCAGAATGTGATAACCATTGCAACGGTTGCTGCGCTCGTTAACCAAGTGAAGAGACCAGCAATTAAAGCTAAGCCAATTAAAATTTCAATGATGGTCATTGTTTTTTGCATGAAGAAGGCAACTTCTTGGTTTGGAATCAAGACCTTCGTGATGCTGTAGAACCAGTGGGGCATCTTATCGAAGACGGGCATTGGATCATGACCGAATAAGTAAGAAAGGCCGAATGTGACTTTAGCGGTTGCTGGTTCAGCAGCCCCGCCTGCAGCGGCACCGCTGGCAGCACTTGTTGCATCCGCCGCTTTAGAAGCACCGCTGGTGACAGCTGGTTGAAGCCAGTCAAAAGGTAACCGGAGCTTATTGGTGAACCAAGAACCTTCACCTTGAACCTTGTCCCAACAATCAACGAGCCACATTGCGCCTAAGAAAATTCGCGCAGGGACTGTCCATAAAACATTACCATACCGTGAAATATGACCGCGCATCAAGTTGCGATCGTTCTTCGTTCTGAAGAACTCATTCATTAAAGATTCATCTTCAAAAGAGGCAAAATCTAGTTCAGTCAAAGAATCATCAAGCAAAAAAGCAACCGCTAAGAAACAAGTTGCCGGCGGTGAATTAAAAGACGGCACTTACAACTTAGAAGAAAAGAACTACGAAAATAATTATCGCGTTAAGATGTCAATGACCGTTGCCGGTGGCAAAGTGACAAAGACAACTTACGATTACGTTGATAAAGATGGCAAGTCAAAACAAGATGACAAGATATACAACGAAAAAATGAAGAAAATTTCAAAAACAAATCCTAAAGAATATATTCCTAAGTTGAACAAAGAATTTACAGATAAAGGTGCAGATGTTTCAAGCATCGAAGTCGTATCAGGCGCAACTCATAGCTCAAATTCATTTAAGAATTACGCACAACAATTAGTGTGCTCAAGCTGGCAACACTGAAACAATCGAAATCGACAATGGTGCTAAGATGCAAGATGGCACATATAAGTTAGAAGAAAAGAATTACAGCCATGATTATCGAACAGTCTTCACAATGGTGGTTAAAGACGGTAAAATTACTGATTCTAAATTCGATAACATCAATAAAGATGGCAAGTCAAAAGCTGACGATGCTGCATACAACAAACAAATGAAGAAGATTGCTAAGACTGATCCTAAGGAATACATCGCTAAGTTGAATTCTGAATTTGTCAAAGCACAAGAACCAGGCAAAGTAGATGTTGTTTCTGGTGCAACAGAATCATCACACAGCTTCGTCAACTATGCTGAACAATTAGTCAATGCTGCACAAAAAGGAAATACAGCAACGATTACAGTTGATAACATCGTTTACGGTGAATAAAACGGGACTTCGGCAGTCAGCTACCAATGAATTAATGGGTAACTGTCTGCTAGAAGGTACGATGAAGCTAGGACAAGTCAATTTGTCCTAGCTTTTTTAATGGAAGGAAGTCCGAGATGTCTTTTAAAACGTTTTTAGAATTTGTCCGGATTGAGGTCAAGACGGCGAGTGTCTTGCCCTTAATCTTAGGGATTGTTTATTGTTGGTACGTTAATGGCCAGCTGAATCCAGTGACGACAGTTGTTTATTTTGTCGCCCAGTTTTCGATTGCATTATTTGTGACAGGCTTTAATAATGTGATGGATTACTACAAAGCAGTTGATCTGGATTATCGGGCACAGACGAATATCATTGGGCGCAAACATTTGTCGCCAACCAAGGCACTGCATTTAATGCTCTATTTTTTATTGTTCAGCATGGCAGCTGGAATTTGGTTGGTTTGGCAAACGAATATTTTTACTATTAATCGGTGGCGCCTGTATTTTTGTGGCCGTCTTTTACACGTTCGGACCAGTGCCACTATCACGGATGCCGGTAGGTGAATTGTTGAGTGGTGTGACAGAATCATTTGGTGCATTTTTTATCATGGTCTATGTCAACGTGCCAAGCGACAGCATCATGGCGCTCCATTTTGATTGGCCAACGTTTACCCTTAAAGGTCAATTACCAACATTGCTTAGTCTATGCCTAATCGGTGTGATTATTGCAATCCCCACTTCGAACATTATGTTGGCGGATAATGTCTGTGATCTAGATCAAGATCGGCGCAATGAACGTTATACACTGCCGCATTATTTAGGAACAACCTGGGCGTTGCGGTTGTATAATACGTTGATTTGGTTCTCACTAGTGGCCGTTGTTGTGGCAGTGATTACCAAGGTCTTACCAATTGAATCGTTACTATTGTTATTATTGATTCCTGTCATTTTGCGCAATAATCGCCGGTTTAATGCGCAGCAACTGAAGGATGTTACCCTTATTACCGCGATTCAAAATGCGATGGCAATCAATATTAGCTTGATTGTCAGCTTGTTATTAGCGATTGTCCGCACGACCTGGTGGGAATAATCCACCACATTGACAGTTTGGTCAACACATGATAAAGTAAATGGGATAAACGTCAATTAGAGAGGGGCTTTTCATATGGGTGTTAAGAAAGTCGCCTTAGCCTGTACTGTCTGCGGCTCACGTAACTACTATGTTGCTGAGAACAAGAACCGGACAGAACGTCTAGAGTTAAACAAATTCTGTAAACATTGTGGGCAATACTCACAACACAAAGAAACGCGCTAATTAGGAGGAAATAAGATGATTAAGTTTTTTAAGAGTGTTGGTCAGGAAATGAAAACTGTTAGTTGGCCAGATGCCAAACAAACACGTAAAGATACATCAACAGTCGTCATGACCTCCGTTTTATTCGCCATTTTCTTTGGCGTTGTTGATTTTGCAATCTTAAAAGTACTACAATTATTTATCTTTTAGAACTGGCTTAATTAAGTCGGATTTGCTATACTAATGGCAAGCAAAAAACTTCGCGTGGTCGGAGTTTTTTTATTTTGGTATTTAAAAGGAGAACGCACATGGTTGAATCAATCGAAAAAAGCTGGTATGTCTTACACACATATTCAGGTTACGAAAATAAAGTGAAGGCAAACTTGGAATCGCGTGCCCAATCAATGGGGATGGAGAACAATGTTTTCCGCGTTGTGGTGCCTGAAGAAGAAGAACATGAAATCAAAAACGGTAAGGACAAAGTCGACATGAAGAAGACTTTCCCAGGCTATGTTTTGGTTGAAATGGTGATGTCAGACGAAGCTTGGTTCGTTGTGCGGAATACACCAGGTGTGACAGGCTTCGTTGGTTCACACGGTGCAGGCAGCAAACCAGCCCCATTATTAGATGATGAAATCACACAAATTTTACGTCAACTTGGCATGAGCACTCGTCATTTGGATGTTGAGTTCAAAGTCGGTGAATCTGTGAAGATTATCGAAGGGGCCTTTGCTGGCCTTGTCGGTCAAATTACAGAAGTTGACGACGAAAAGATGAAATTAAAGGTTAACATCGACATGTTCGGTCGTGAAACAGCAACAGAATTAGACTACGACCAAGTAGACGAACTAGTTTAGAGTGCGACTTCAGTCGGGATGACTGAAGGAGAACGTTTCGAAAAAAGAGTGCGTTTGAAACGGATTGACTCTGAGCATTAACCTAATTTGGCGAATTGATGCTGCAAGCGCCGATTTGACAAATGTAGTTAAGCGCAAGAGTCAGTTTCAAAAAGCACGTTTCAACAATTAAAGTAGGGGGCTAGGATTTGTCCCAAGCCCCAACAAGATAGGCGGCTGAGACGAAAGGTGATTTGTCTCAGCTGCTTTTTTTGAACAATCAATAGTGTCTATTTCGAAAGAATGATGTGATGACGATGTGGTATATCATTGATCAAATATTAATTGCAGTGGGCTTAGTCGTTTTTTTGTTAGTCTTACTGGCAGGACTGGATTTTTACAAATTAATCCGGGTTTCGGCACATTGGCGGCCGCGCGCACGTTTATATACAAAACAACCAACGCTATTCATTCATGGCTATCGGGGGAATCGCTATTCATTCGGTTACTTACTCGAGCGCCTACAAAAAGCCGAAATTGCTAAGAAGAGCATGGTCATTTGGGTGGGCAGAAACGGTCGATTGCATGTGGATGGAGACGCGGCGTTGCAGGCTAATAACCCAACGATTCAAGTCTTATTTGCTAATAACCGCGCCGATGTGCAAGATCAAGTCCGTTGGTTAGCCGCGATTATTGAACACTTAAAAGAAGCGTATGGCGTTACGCAAGTTAATTTAGTAGGGCATTCGATGGGCGCAATTACGGTGTTGCGTTATTTGTTGACATCAGACCATGCCGTGGTGGACAAAGTGATATTGTTGGCAGCGCCAGTTAATGATCCATCGATTGGTCCGGATACACCACTTGTTTTTTGGAGCGAGTTAACCAGTCGTGGGCCAGTTAAACGAACACGTAATTATAATTATTTAGCCGTGCGGGCCAAGTATTTTCCAACTACGATCAGTGTCTTAAACATTGCTGGTGAGTTACTAGGAACTAATCGACACGATGGTTCGGTAGCAGTCGATAGTAGTTTTGCATTGCGCAGCCTATTAAAAGGACACGTGCGTCATTACCAGGAGATGTTAGTTCGTGGACCGGGTGGAGCACATAGCATGTTGCACGAAAATCGCTTAGTTGATCAAGCCATTGATGATTTCTTGTGGCGCGATTAATGGAATCGCCTTGCTTTTTCGGCAATTGCTTGGTATATTATTAAGGTATGTTTTCATACACTAGTGGGAGACCAAATATAATGGCCATCTTAACCACATCACGGACTTAAGGAGGTATGTTTCGTGGCTAAAAAAGTAGCAAACATCGTAAAACTTCAAATTCCTGCAGGTAAAGCAACTCCAGCACCACCAGTAGGTCCAGCTTTAGGTCAAGCTGGTATCAACATCATGGGCTTTACAAAGGATTTCAATGCACGTACAGCTGACCAAGCTGGTTTATTGATTCCTGTTGTCATTACTGTATACGAGGATCGTTCATTCGATTTCGTTACAAAGACACCACCAGCAGCAGTTCTTTTAAAGAAAGCTGCCGGTGTTCAAAAAGGTTCTGGCGAACCAAACACTAAGAAGGTTGCAACTGTAACTAAAGCTCAAGTGCAAGAAATCGCTGAAACTAAAATGCAAGACCTAAACGCTGCAGACGTTGAAGCTGCTATGCGCATGGTTGAAGGTACTGCAAGAAGCATGGGATTCACTGTCGAAGGTTAATTCATGCTTGACACTTTCAGTCGGATTTTCAATGAAAGTTGAAAAATCAAGTGGGAGGTCAAAAACCGTTCACCACAATTGCAAGGAGGAAAACCCTAATGGCTAAAAAAGGTAAAAATTATTTAGAAGCTGCAAAGCAAGTGGATGCTACTAAAGCATACACTGTTGAAGAAGCAATCGACTTAGTAAAGAAAGTTGATTTTGCAAAATTCGATGCATCTCTTGAAGTTGCATATCGTTTAAACGTTGATCCTAAACAAGCTGATCAACAAATTCGTGGTGCTGTCGTACTACCAAATGGTACAGGTAAGACACAACGCGTTATTGTTTTCGCTCAAGGCGAACAAGCAAAACAAGCTGAAGCTGCTGGTGCTGACGTAGTCGGTGCAGAAGATTTAGTTGAAAAGATCCAAGGCGGCTGGTTAGACTTTGACGTTGCCGTTGCTACACCACCAATGATGGCTCAAGTAGGTCGTTTAGGCCGTGTCTTGGGACCTAAAGGCTTAATGCCTAACCCTAAGACTGGTACAGTTACAATGGACGTTACTAAAGCAGTTAACGACATTAAAGCTGGTCAAGTGGCATACCGTGTTGATAAAGCTGGTATCGTTCACGCACCAATCGGTAAGGTATCATTCGATGCTGCTAAATTAGTAGAAAACTTTAAAGCTATGCAAGACGTAATCATCAAAGCTCGTCCTGCTTCAGCTAAAGGTCAATACATTACAAGTTTATCAGTTAGCTCAACATTTGGCCCTGGTGTCAAAGTTGACGTTGCTAGCTTCTAAGTTGGTAATGTAAAAAGCGCTCATCCGAAAGGATGAGCGCTTTTTTTGTTGCTATAATTAAGCATTAATGTCGATAATTTCGAATTTTGTGACATCCACTAAACCTTTATCTGTAATCCGCAAGTTCGGGATGACGTCGAGTGGCATTGCGCCGAGCTTCATAATCGGATCGAAGTGAGCGGTGACGTGGAGTTTATCGTGGCAAATAGCATTGAAGGCCTTTTGATGTTCAATTAAAGTGTCGATGGGTTCGTTACTCATTAAGCCGCCGATGACAAATGGTAATGTCGCGATGACTTGGCCATCCTGAACAGCAACGCCACCGCCTTGGCTTTCTTTGAGCGCTTCGATGGCAACGACCATGTCAGTGTCGTTGGTGCCGACTACTACGAGGTTGTGACTATCGTGGCCGATGCTGGTGGCAATCGCACCGTTCTTGATGCCAAAGCCGTTAAGCAGGCCAACCCCGACATTGCCAGTGAGATGATGTCGTTCAACTACGGCCACTTTAGCGATGTCTTCGTCAGGATGATATTGGAAATCACCGTCTGCAGTGTGAGCGACCGGTAAGACGAGATTTTGCGTCCGACTGATGCTTTGTAAGCCGATCACGTGGGCTTTATCGCTTGTAAGGTTGAGTTTTAATTGGTGAGCGGTGAATGTATCGAGGTGTACGGTTTGTAACAAGTCATCAAAACCAGTAACTGAATCTTCAGTTGTTAGTAGGTATTCGCCGCTGGCAGCAACTTTTTGACCATTGATAAAGGTTTGATTCACACTGAATTGTTCGAGATCATCAACCAATAGGAAATCGGCCTTCAAACCAGGTGCAATCCCGCCGCGGTCAGCTAAGCCGGTACATTGGGCAGTGTTGATGGTGGCCATTTGGATTGCCATGATGGGGTCGATCCCGTTTGCGATAGCAACGCGGATACTTTCATCCAAGTGGCCAGTTTCACGGAGGGTTACGGATTGTAAGTCGTCACCGCAGAGACAACAGAAACGTGCGTTTTGCGGCGTCACGCCTTTCAAAAGGGTTGACATATTCTTAGAGACGGTGCCGTAGCGGAGATAAACATACATACCGCGACTGATGCGATCGAGCATTTCATCGACTTGGGTACATTCGTGATCGTTACGAATACCAGCAGCGGCATATGCGTTTAAGCCTTGTTCTTTTAAAGCGGGTGAGTGACCGTCGATGAGTTTATTTGCGTTGAGTGAAACGAGTAATTCGTCTAAAACGCCATCATCAGCATTGACAACACCGGGATAATTCATGAATTCGGCAAGGCCGTAAGTGAGATTGCGGTCGTAAGAATCTTGGATTTCAGCAGCGGTAATCACAGCACCAGATGTTTCGAGGGTTGGATTAGCAGTAGGCACCACACACGAGGGCATGGTGTACTTGATATCAAGTGCTGTCTTTTTGGCAGATGCGACCATGTATTCAAGCCCCCGCATGCCAGCGACGTTCACGATTTCGTGTGGGTCGGCCAAGATCATTGTTGTGCCATGTGGTGTTACAAGTGATCCGAAGACAGCGGGTGAGACATTGGCAGATTCGATATGAATATGCGGATCAATCAAACCTGGCACAACATATTGGCCGCGTGCATCGATAACTTTTGGTGCAAGGTAGTCGTCGCTGATACCGAGGAAGCGACCATTATCAATCGCGAGTGTGCCTTCAATAATGCGGCCATTATAGACATCGACGACCTTTGCATTTTTAATGACCATGTCGGCAGCTTGACGGCCGGCAGCTTGATCAATTAGTTGTTTTAAAGTTGTTTTATCCATGAGTAATCTCCTTTATTTAGCAGGTAATTCGTGCATTGTGAAGAGTAATAATAGGAATAAGAGCGCAGCGACATACATAATCGGATGCACTTTTTTACCTTTGTCAGCAGCAATCATGGTGATGGGGTAAGTGATCAGCCCGAATGCTAAACCGTATGAGATATTATAGGTTAATGGGACGCACAGAATAATCATGAAGGCTGCAAAAGAAGTTTCGAATTCTGACCAGTCGATGTTGGCAATTGACTTCATCATGAATGAGCCCACGATGATTAAGATTGGGGCAGTCACTTGCGACGTCACAACGGCCAGTAAAGGTGAGAAGAATAAGCTTAAGACGAACATGATGGCGACGACCACGGCGGTGAAACCAGGCCGACCACCAGCAGCAATCCCAGTTGATGATTCGATGTAACAAGCAGTTGGGGTTGAACCGAAAACGGAACCGGCAATCATTGAGGTTGAATCGGTGAAAAGGGCTTTGCCGACTTCCTTAGGCATCTTGTTGTCCTTGATGAAACCAGCTTGTTGAGCAAGTCCGATTACCGTTCCAGTTGTATCGAAGAAGACGCTGAAGAAAAAGACGAGAATTACGACGGCCATTTGAACATTGAAGACGTTGTGGATGTTCATAATTGAGACACCGAAAGTGGGTGCTAAGCTTGGAATTGAAGCGATGATGCTGTGAGGCATTGCGATTAGACCAGTCACGACTCCCATGATGGCTGTGGCCGCCAAACCGATGAATAAGGCGCCAGGGACTTTGCGGGCTAATAAAGCAACGGTGACGATTAAACCGAAGACGGTCAACCAAACGTGCGGATCTGACCAACTCGTAATGGTGACAAATGATTTAGCACTACCGACGACGATGCCCCCTTGTTTTAACCCGGTAAAGGCGATGAATAACCCAATCCCAACGGCCATGGCGGCTTTTAAATTAGTGGGAATCGCGTTAATCACGACTTCGCGGACTTTTAAGACCGTGACAAGCATGAAAAGGAGGGAAGCGACGAAAACACCGGCAAGTGCTGTTTGCCAAGGAATGCCCATGCCTAAAACGACGGGATAGGCGAAGAAAGCATTGCTGCCGAGTCCGGGTGCAACGGCGATTGGGTAGTTAGCGATGAAGGCCGTGGCTAAACAGCCGACCACTCCAGTTAATGCGGTGGCGACAAAGACGGCCCCCTTATCTAGGCCGGCGTCGCCTAATATAGTTGGGTTGACGAATAAAATGTATGACATCGCAATAAAAGTGGTAATTCCGGCGATGATTTCGGTTTTAATGGTCGACCCACTTGCCTTAATTTTGAATTGACGTTCGAACCAGTTCGTTCGTGTTTCTGTTGCAATATCAATATTCTTATCCATTATGCACCTCTGGATTAGTATTTTAAGAACCTTGGCATTGTTGTACAATAAAACAATCGTGTTTTTAAGAAGAATATGAAAAATGTTTATTATTCTGTAAATATCGTTCGTGATTTGGTGATGAAAAGGGTTTATTTTATCAAAAAAGAGCCATTAGCATGAAAAACGCTAATGACTCTCTCATAATTCGCGATTAATTTAGATGGTTGCTAGGACGTGATTAGCAATCGACAATTCTTCGTTGGTTGGGATCATCAAGACTTTGATGGCTGAATCGGGGGTACTGATTTGACGGGCACCTGAGCCGTTTTCGTTCAATTCAGGATCGATTTGAACGCCTAAAACAGCCAGCTTGGCACAGATATCAGCACGTAAACGGGCGTCGTTTTCACCGATGCCGGCTGTGAAAGTGATGACGTTCGCACCACCGAGTTCAACGTGGTAGCTCGCGATGAACTTCACAGCAGAAGTGATAAACATGTCGTAGGCGAGTTTAGCCCGTGGATTGGTAGCGCGTGTTGATTGAATATCGCGCATGTCAGCGGAAACGCCTGAAACGCCGAGAATCCCTGATTTGGCGTTCAAAAGCGTGATGACGTCATCGGCACTCTTATCCAATTCGTTCATTAAGAATGGGACGATGGCCGCATCTAATGAACCAGCACGAGTGCCCATTGGAACGCCTTCTAACGGTGTGAAGCCCATTGATGTATCGACAGGCTTACCATTTTGGCTGGCCGTAATTGAAGAACCGCCACCCAAATGAAGTGTAATTAATTTTAAATCGGCAACGGGTTCTTTCAAAAAGTCAGCTGTTGCTTGTAAGATATAGCTGTGACTAATGCCGTGTTCGCCATACTTGCGGATTTGATAGTCTTGGCTGTATTCATAAGGTAAGCCATAAAAACTAGTTTCATCTGGCATATCGAGATAGAATTGACTATCAAAGACAGCCACTTGAGGGACATTAGTTGGTAAAATATGCATCAAGGTTTCAATGCAGTCAACTTGCACGGGATTGTGTAAAGGTGCATACTTGTCGAGTTGTTTTAATGTATCTAAGTTGGTGCGATCAATAATGGTTGGTTTTTCGAACGTGGTAGCACCGGCAACGACCCGGTGGCCGACCGCAATGATGTCTGCGGGTGAATGAATGATGCCATTGTCTTCAAGTAGTTTCAAAAGTCGAAGAACACCATCTTCATAGGAAAGATTAGCAATGTCGATTTGTTCTTTTTGACCTTGGAACTTGAAGGTGAAGCTAGCTTCTGGTGTGTTCATGCGTTCCATGAGCCCGCTTGCCAGTAAGATTAAATCAGATTGTTGGAATAGTTGCCATTTCAATGATGAACTACCCGCATTAACGACTAAAATATTATTCAAAAAACTGCACCTCTTACGATTAATTTTCTTGATAGTCTCAATTTTAAACCGTCTTTTCAGAAAAATAAAATAAGTAAAACGTAATGCTAGGATAACTAAAATTAAGTGCCGATAATGATTGACGCTTTATGGAATCCATGCTATATTTGTAGTTGGTTATTTATGCTACCGAAGACTCAGGTGCCAATAGG
>ERZ794962.91-NODE-91-length-14460-cov-12.339188_pt1 | contig 14460 bp, 16 predicted proteins | sample MGYA00375739_ERZ794962 | MGnify/ENA primary metagenome ERZ794962 (study PRJEB30138, sample SAMN05968710) | food fermentation metagenome | isolation source: fermented_meat | host: spontaneous_fermented_meat_time_7_first_replicate;spontan... | place: Italy | collected...
ACAAACCGCTATTGAGAAATTCCGAGCTTGTTCGGATTAAACTTGTAATTTGCCATTTATTAAAATCAAAAAAGCTTCAAAACTTAGTTTATCCAAGTTTTGAAGCTTTTTTAGTTTAGTCGTTCAAGTTATAGCGTAATTTCATGTGTTCTGAGCCTGAAATCACCATTTGGCCAAGTAGGGCTGTTTGGCGTTTAAGTGATTCGCTAGCTAGTTTGTTATTAGCGGCTTCCAAGAAGGCTGCAGCGTCTTTTTGATCAGCGAAGGCCTTGTCGGTTTCGTTTTGGATCACGTGATAGGCACTCATTGCTTCGAGTTCGAAGGTGTTACGCATATCAACGTAGAAGTCGTAATCTGTATCGCCAAGTAAGGCGGTTGTACAGCTTAACCAGTACATGTTGTTCAAGTCAAAAGTACCTGTGGCATTCTTGTATGATTCTGGTGTGTCGTTGATATTCGTGTAGAATGGCACGACGGTGTTAAATGTATTGGCACCATAAGCTAACCATTGAATACCGGCAATTTCAGCAGGCACGTTGTTGCGCACTTGTAAAATATGCACGTTGTGATTCCGGTTAATTCCGATTGGCCGGAAACGAGTTTTAACATCTTCAGGGGCGCTACCGTAAGGATCGTATTCTGTATTTTCAAAGTGAGCGCTCAAGACGAACTTGACGTCTTCGATTGAAATCTTGCGGTTGGCATGGCAGATGAATGGTAAATCTTGGTCCATTGGATCTTGTTTGATTTCAGGATTGAAGTATTGTTGACCGTACCATGTCCGTGGGTTGTTATAAACCGTATCTTTGATTGAAGCACTGCCGAAAATATGACGGAGATTGTAGCCTTCAAAGTCAGGATTTAAGTGGTTGTCATCAATTAATGTTTTTAAATCAGCTGAGCAAAGCGTGTCGGCTGAATCAAAGTCGAAATGATCGATGTTCATCCGGTTAGGGGCAACCACGTATGCATCATCAGGGATGCGAACAGCAGCCCAGTGATGACCACCGATTGTTTCAAGCCACCAAACACTGTCTTTGTCAGAAAAGGCAATCCCGTTTGGTTCGTATGTGCCGAATTCTTCAAGGAGGGCGCCTAAACGTTCGACCCCTTCTTGAGCACTGTGGATGTAAGGCAAGACTAATGTCACAATATCTTCTTCACCGATGCCACCAGGGACAAAAGGATCAAGCCCTTGAATCCGGGGGTTAGTGGTAATCGTTTCTGTGGCAGACATCGTGATGTTTTCACTGTTAATCCCAGCAGCTGGCCAAATCCCGTTCGTCAATAATGAGTTAGGAATTGAGGTATAGCGCATTGGGTTATCAGGCAATCGGATTTGAACGCCGCTAATCACCGCTTGATAATCTCGGGGTTGGTCTTCAGGATTGACCACAACAAAGCGTTGTGGATCCAAAGCTTCGTGGCCATCATCATTTCTAGAAATCATGGTTGAACCGTCGATGGAAGCTTTTTTGCCGACTAAGACCGTGGTACATGACCCTTTAATTGGTTTTTGCATGTCAAAACACTCCTTTTATTTATTATCCATAGTATAACGCTTTTGGCGGGAAAAGTGGGGGATTGGGTGAGTGATTTGTGAAATAATTATTTAAAAATATATAGTATTGAATCGTCAGTTCAAAGTGTAATATCAGTCAACGTAGCTTCTTCTTGATTAATGGTATACTCGATTTAAATTAGAAGGTGGGTATGAAAAGTGGATGTTTTTAAATTAGATATGACACGTGTAACATTCGAAGTACAGTGTTTTTATCTGGCAGCGAATTTATGGCGCCAAGTGAGAGATAGTAATCGACCTAATCAATATTGCTAAAGGAGTTGGGGAATAATGCCTAGTCTAGCCGATTGTTTATTAGTGATTAATTTACAAAACCGGGACTGCAAAGGAGAGCGGCCAGTTGCACATCTTGATCAATTAGTTAAGGGTGTTAATGCCAGAATTAACGCATATCGAACTGATAAGCAACCCATAATTTTTGTCCAACAAATGATGCAACTTTAATTACCGACCAATCTGATTGGCAAATTATGTCGGAATTGAACGTGCCTAAAACAGCAGAATTTGTTCAAAAAATACACGCGAATTCATTTTGCCCGACCGATTTGCAAACGCGATTAAGTCAAAAGCAAAGTAAATCACTCAAAATTTGTGGCGCCCAGACTGAATATTGTGTTGATACTACGGTTAAAGTTGCACATAGCTTAGGCCATCACTTGCAGGTGGTAGCTGGTCTTTCAACCACGACCGATAACCACTATATGACCGATGAACAGACGATTGCCTTTTATGAAGGGATTTGGCGGGATCGCTTTTTAAAATTAATAGAGTGAGATTCGTTTTTTGGCATAATTAACTCTAGCTTATTTCAAGAGGTTTCAAGCAATGGTGCAAACCACTTTAACCATCAAGCAGTCGACTAATCGGTCGACAAACATCACTCAAATTTTATGCACCAGATAACGAGGTCAACCCGGGCGTGGACCGCTGAACAGCCCAATGTGCAACTGATCTCGATGCCAGAGTATGTTCGATTCGGCGATTATATCGTTAATTTTTTCGTTAAAAAGATTGTGAAACAAGGCGATATTTCGGCGTACAGCACTATGTTGCAGCTCGACTGTTTTTTGCAGCACAGGATTTAGCGACTAAAGTGTTGATTTAGTTTGATAACAAGTAACGATATGTGGCCAAATTATCGGACGATTCTTTGGAAATTATATTTGTTGCCTGTTGTGGTATAACGCTAAAAAGCCTTAATTATCGGTTTAACGGATAATTAAGGCTTTTTGCTGTTACCTTTTAGTTCTTTCTATTTATAGAGGATTTATATTCTTTAACAATGTTAGACGATTCAAAAAGCAACTTCTCGCTATGATTAAATGTTTTGCTCACGAAGTAATAGAATACTACATCTATAACCATAAATTGAGCTAACAGGGAAGTTGTCGCTGCGATACGCCTATTACTCTCACTTGGTTGCGATGTGTGCAGAGGAATATCAGAAAGCCTTGATAAAGTATTATCACCGAATTTTGTTAGCGACACGACTTTTAAGCCGCACTTTTTCGCCATTCTAGCTGCCAAAATAGGTTCGGGAGATTCTCCAGAGTTAGAAACTATCCATAAAACATTATTTAACTCTGTATTAGATATTTTAGGCAACAGTAAATTCAAATCATTATCTGAGATAGATGTATGACCAATTCTATTCCATTTTTGTGAAATATTTTCAACGGTAAGGGTAGATGCTCCAACCCCGAATAATAATAATTGATTCGACTTTTGAATGAGACTAACGAGTAGTTCTACATTAGTATTATCAACCTGTTCGATAGTTTCACTGATAGATGTCTGAGCGCCGTTAAGTAATTTATCTTTGATATTGGCTATAGATTCATCTTTAGTAATTTCGCTATAGCCAATATTATCATCGTTTTCTTTAGTTAGATCAGATGATAGTAGAATTTTTAAAGATGTAAATCCATTTACGTTAAGACGTTTACTCAAGCGAATTACAGAAGCCGGGCTAGAACCAGAAACAGCAGCTAAATTACTGACGGTCATATTTAGAACTTCCTGAGGGTTTTCTAGAATATAATTAGCAATTTTATTTTCTGCAGCTGATAAATCATGTTGGACATTCAAAATTCTACCTTTAATAGACATCATATCATCTCATATTCTTACCGAAACTAAGCGTTTCTTATTTTTGCTAATGCTTTTGCAATAATGCCGTCACTTTTTTCTAAAGCAGTAAAGGCAGTATCAAAAGAAACATCACCATTTATCATAACGATTGCAATTTTAGGTTGATGTTCAGCAATTTCATAGTATCTTTCAGCGGTTGAATAGTCAACACCTGTAGCTGTTGAGATAATTCTTTTAGCTCGATCTACTAATTTCTCGTTAGTTGGTTTAACATCGACCATTAAGTTTCCATAAACTTTACCCAATTTAATCATCAAGCTAGTAGAAAGCATGTTTAAAAATAACTTCTCTGCGGTACCAGCCTTCATTCTGGTAGACCCAGTTACTATTTCCGGTCCTACAACAGCTTCAATAGGGATTTTAGCATAGTCACTAACTAATGAACCGTTATTACAAGTAAATGACCCGGTACCAGCCCCTATTTTGTTTGCATAGCGTAATGCGCCAATAACGTAGGGCGTTGTTCCACTAGCAGCTAAACCAATAACAAAATCATTTTGTGAAAGTCTTTTTTCGATTAAATCTTTTTCTCCAGAAATATTTGAGTCCTCAGTTCCTTCCACAGCTTCGGTCAACGCCCTTGGCCCACCAGCTATTACGCCTTGAATTAATTCTGGATCTGTCCCATATGTTGGTACGCACTCTACAGCATCGAGAACGCCCAGTCTGCCACTAGTTCCAGCCCCAATATAAAATAATCTACCACCTAATTTGATTTTAGTAGCGATAGTATCCACCATATTCATAATTTTTTTTAGAATTAAGGGGTTGGAAATAACAAAGGGAACGTTTTGATCTTCTTTATTAATCAACTCTAATATCTTTAAAGTAGGTTGTTCGTCAATGTCTGTAGACAGTGGATTTCGTAGTTCGGTTACTTTTTCCATAAGTAGTGACCTCCGTTGTATTGAAGTACATAGTCTATGAATAAGTCTCAAAATATAAAGACTTGTTTAATTTACATACTTTAGTTATAAAACAAAAAAACGTTTTTTTCAACAAAATAATGAAAAAAAATTTCATAAAAGGGTTATGGAAAGATTTATCTCTTCGGAAATTTAATTTCATTGAATTTATAAATAAGTTGAAATTTTAAAACGAAGTGATATACTGTGATTGTAATTACAAAATTAATATGCGGAAGGAATGAATTGTTATGAAGAATTTTTTGAGTTTGGTCGAAGCCAAACTAATGCCACCAATGGTTAAAATTTCTCAAAATAGATATTTAGTTGCGATTCGTGACGGTATAATTTCAACTATGCCGTTAGTAATGTTGGGTAGTTTTTTTGTCCTCTTTGCACAGTTTCCCATACCAGCTTACCAAAAAATTGTAGCACCATATGTTGCTACAATAATGTTGCCATATCGAATTACGGTTGGACTAATGGCAGTCTATGCAGCCTTTGGCATTGGGCATCAGTTAGCAAAGCACTATAAACTTGATTCATTATCAAGCGGTTTAATTGCGATGGGTGCTTTTTTAATGACTACCGCTCCAGTTTTAGCGAATGAGCCAACAAAAGCGGCTAAACCCTTAGGCATGGTATTACCAATGTCATATCTGGGCGGAGCAGGAATGTTTACAGCAATTATTGTAGCAATACTTGCAGTTGAAATAATTCGTTTTTGCAGCGTCCATAATATAGTGATTAAATTACCTGATTCTGTCCCGGCATCAGTTTCAAAATCATTTGCTGCGATTATTCCTTCCGCAGTCGTAATAATTGTAGTGTGGATAGTATCCGGAATTCTTAAATTCAATATTAATGAATTCTTAATGCAATTGTTTAAGCCAATTGTGGATGTTGGAATGAACTCATATTTTGGTTTAGTAATTCCGCCTTTATTGATCACTGTTTTATGGGCAACAGGTATTCATGGAGATTCGATTATTGGGAACTTGATACGTCCTTTCTGGTTAATTTTGTGGCAACAAAATGCTGACGCTGTTGCTGCGGGGCATGTAGCACATAATATTGCTACAGAAGGGTTCTATACGTTTGTTTGGATTGGCGGTTCTGGTGGTACTTTAGCACTATGTGTTGTTGCGGTTTTCTTTGCAAAATCTGCTTACCTAAAAGAGATTGGGAAGTTGTCTATTGTCCCAGGGATTTTTAATATAAATGAACCCATTATTTTTGGGGCCCCGGTGGTGTTAAATCCATTGTTAGCGGTTCCATTCATTGTCGGGCCTTTTATTACGTCTTCAATTACTTACTTTGCCATGTCGATGAATATGGTGAATAAGACGTCTATGTTAGCACCGTTTACAGTACCATTTCCTATTATGGGATATATGATTACTCAAGCAGATATGAGGGCGATTATATTAATGCTGTTGAACTTCGCTATTTACTTGGTGATTTACTATCCATTTGTTATGATGTACGACAAACAATTATTAAAAGAAGAACATAAAGAACTGAGCAATGAGTCAGAAGTAATCGCGTAAGGACGGGAGGATATAGCATGAGAAGAAAGCTTGTTTTACATGGTGACTTGACTGATGGTGGTGTAAAATACGTTGCACAAAGAATTGCGATGAAGATGCATCTTACAGGTATTTCTTATAAAAATGGTGATGGAACGATATCGGTGGAAATACAGGGATTAGAAGCAGATATTGATAGATATAAAAATGAAATTTCAAAAGGGAATCAATTCTTTAAAATTTTAGCAATTGATGAAATTAAAATAGATGAAGTAAAAGAAAAATCTTTCAGAGTGGGCTAATACAATGGTAAAGACTAAGCTAGGTATTGAAAGAGTTGAATTGTATAAAGAATTAATTTTTGGTAAAAACGTAGGGTTAATTACAAACTATACCGGGGTAACTAGTAGTTTTGAAGAAAACTATAAAGTATTCAGTGACTATTGTAATATTAGGAAGATATTTAGTCCGGAACATGGTTTGCACGGCGTTGCTGAAGCTGGAGAAAATGTAGAGAGCTATTATGACAATGTTTTGAAGATTGATGTTGTGAGTTTATACGGAACCCATAATAGCCCTACGGTTTTGGAACTTAAAGGTATAGATATATTGATATTCGACATTCAAGATATAGGGATTAGATACTATACGTATATCTATACAATGTTAGAATCAATGAGAGTAGCTGAAACCGTTGGAATACCATTTATTGTTATGGATAGACCGCTTCCGTTGGGACGACAAGAACCGATCGGTGAAGTATTAACAAATGAGTATTTTTCTTTTGTCGGTATGTTGGAATTACCGAACAGTTATGGGTTAACTATAGGTGAATTGGCAAATTGGATACAGAAAAAGCAATTAACAAGATTAAAACTGAGGGTTATTCCACTAGAAAACTGGGATAATAATTTAAATATACTTGAGAATGAATTACCATGGGTTTCACCATCGCCTAACTTGCCTAGCCTGGATTCAGTACGTCTATATACAGGATTATGTCTGATCGAGGGAACTAATGTTTCAGAAGGAAGGGGAACGGTATATCCTTTTCAACAGATTGGAGCTCCGTGGATAGATTGTCATCAACTGATGGAACGACTGAGGGGGAAAATAAGTGGAGATGGAATAATGATTCAACCAGTCTGGTTTATTCCAAATACTTCAAAATATGCAGGAGAGGTGTGTCAAGGTGTTCGATTTCATATAACTGACAGGGAAGTAAATAGTTTATACCTAGGTTATATTTTATTGGATGCTTTAAGAAGTCTGTATCCGAAAGATTTTAAATGCGATTTAGTATCTACGAACATCGGGGTTGAACATAAATTCATTGAGTACTTAGCAGGAATTAAAATAGATAAATATACTGATTTCGAATTGTTAGCAAATAAAATAACTAAAGCTAATACAATGTTTAAAGAAGAAGTTAAAAAGTATTTTCTATACTAGGGGGGAGAACGTTGCTATATATATTGACACTATTTGTTGTTTTAGCAGTTTCATTTACACTAGCAACAGGCCTTGTAGAAATAATCTATAAGTCAGGGAGAAGACTTAATAGTTTGATCATTGGTGGAGCAAGCTTTCTTGTCTTGATAATGGGAAGTATTTTAACTTCAAATCAAATTATGCTTTATATAATACAAGTTGTGTTTTTGTTTGGAACCATTGTTTTCTTTATGGTTTCTACGAAAAATTATAGGGCATTAATAAAAGGTGAAGGAAGTGGATGGCTAGCCAAACGAGTTAAAAAATTAAAATCAATGAATGAGAACCGTTAATTTTTAACGAATAAAATTGGAGTAGAATAATCGGAGGGTAAGAGTTGGATATAAGATTATTTGATAAAGACGATTTCGAACAGTCTATAGAACTGAGAAAGTATATCTTTAGTTCTCCCTACACACCGCAAAAAGCGTTGGATTATAAATTTCTTTTGAAAATAGCTGATAATGTTGGGGCTTTTGATAATGAACGAAATCTTTTAGGACAACTTTTAAATCTACCCATTTTTTATAATTTCTATGGACGGAGAATACCTGCGGTTGGGATTAATCATGTTGGTGTGTACCCTGAATTTCGTGGGAATGGAATTGCTAGCGATCTGCTAAAATTCAGTTTGAGTCAAGCATACAAACAAGGACAAATTTTGGCGATTCTACAACCGTTTTCGATAAGCTTTTATCGGAGTTTTGGATTTGATATTTTTACTGAACGCAGACATTATTCAATAACAAAAGAGAAAATGCCAAAGTTTACACATAATCCAGAATATAAAATAGTAAGAGTATGTAATGAGAATGTTACTGATGAAATAATGCGACTAGTTCGAATTGAATATGATAAAGTTTCTACTGAAATAAGTGGATGCCAAATAAGAGATTCGAATTGGTGGGATCGAATTGAGTTTCAATTCCCAGGATTAACATATGGACTATTATTTAAAGAAGAGCATTGCTGTGGATATGTAAGTTACACTATTGATGGTACAACGCTTAATATCGTTGATTTTATCTCTGAAAATATAGAGTGCGAAAATGAATTGTGGAGTTTTATTACAGCTCACCAATCTAATGTTTTTGAAATAAATGGGATGACGACCTCCGCTAAACCTTTAGGGTACCAGTTTTTTGACCCCAGAATTAATCAGGAATTATGGCTCAATACAATGATTAGAATTGTTGATGTCAAAGCTTTTCTAAATCTTTGGTTTTCGGAATTTCCAGCTGAAAAACCATTTACAATAAATGTGAATGATATTTTAGCCCCGTGGAATACTGGCGAATATATAATTGATGAGGATAAAGTAAATAAAACGGAATCTGCCGAATTAAACGAATGCAGCACTGTTGATGCTAAAGAATTAGCTATGATATTTTTAGGGCCACTATCAGATCGAGAAATTAATGAGCAACTAAGTGATAGACCTAGCTTAGCTACTTTGATTCAGGCAGCTAGTTCAAAACAAATAGCGCATTTTTTAGGTGAATTTTAAGCATTTGGGATTTTCTCAGGGGTATTTGCTAAATGCAGATACCTTTTTTAAATAAAATAAGTCAACTAGGGTTTAATTGCATACCTTAGTTGACCTATATGAGAATAAATTTATATTAAATCATTAGTTATAGTTGTGCTTCGTTAGTGATGTGCTTATCACTCCATTATTTTTTTAAAGGTAACCAGGCGATGCCCTGATCTAGTGCTTGATTCCAGAATAGCCAATCGTGTTTCCCAGGTTGAAAAACAATCTGGCTATCGGGATTCAGTGGGGCTGTTTGTAAGAACGCTTGGTTTTGATCATATAAGAAATCTTCAGTACCGATTGTCCAATAGATTGGTGTCTGGTCGATCTGAAGAGGCCGTGTGAGTTGATAATTTGCTAGAGGTTCATCTAGAAAAACATGGCGATAATCTGGCATGAGTGAGGGAACGACTTGCAAATCGACAACGGGTGAGAAGACAATGGCTGCCGCGAAGAAACTAGGATTGGTGTTAAGCCATTTGAGCGTACCAAAGCCGCCCATAGAATTTCCCATTACGAATCGATCTTGTTTAAGGGTGGATAGTGGTAGTAATTGATTAAGATACTCTGGGAGATTTTGGGTAAGAAATGAAAAAATAGCTTGTCCGTCGGGCTGATTAATGTACCAACTACGTGGAAGTGATGGCATGATAACAGCAACCTGATAATCAGCAACAAGTGCCTCTAGTCGTGTTTTACGTTGCCAGCAGCTGCCATCATCGCCTAATCCATGTAATACGTACAGTGATTGAAGCGGCTCGGTGATTTTATCAGGAAGCATGATAGTAACGGTAGTTTGATTCTCGAGTAATGCAGCATTATATTTTAGGGTTAGAAGTGCGATAATAAAAAACCACCTTTTTTGAAATTAAAATTCGAAATATACTAACAATTAGTGTGATACATTGAAATAATATTTCCTTGTAATTATAATGTATCCGTATTCATGAAATTAGTCAAGCTCTGAAAGGAGATACTTATTATGCAATATCAAATTGGGATAGATAGTGGTGGCACCCATGTGGAAGCAGAGGCTTGGGCAGAGGATGGGACGTTACTAGGAACAGCAAGTGCTGGACCAGGTAATAGCTTATTAAACTACGAACAGACTCTTGTTAATTTAGGAACAGTTATTGAAACGTTACTTAATCAAAATAAAGTGCATGAATGCCAATTGATTTTAGCGGGCGTTGCAGGTAGTCAGAGTGCAAATAATCAAACAGCAATAGAAGCATATTTACTGAACCGATTCTCAATACCTGTAAGAATAATTTCAGATGCTGATTTAGCAATGTTGAAAGGATTTGGGTACAATTCCGGCATATTAGTGATTGCAGGAACGGGTTCAATTGTTTTAGGACAAGAAGGTCCCAAACGATATCGGATTGGTGGCTGGGGGCATCTATTAGGCGATGAAGGTGGTGCATATGACATTGTCAAACGTTGCTATCAACAGATGACACAGGAATTGAATCAGCAGTTAGAAACTGGACCGATGACAACGTTAATCCTAACGGCTTTAAATTATGTATCACCAACGGAAGCGATTAGTGATTTTTATCAAATGTCACGGCAGCAAATTGCTGCACAAGCTCGAATATTAGCGGAACAAGGTCAAAATAATGAACAGTTTAAAAGTGTAATTGAGGTATGTGCTAATCAGTTAGCGCAACAAATTCAATTAATGCGGGAGCGTTTTTTAACTGATAAACCAATCAAAATCGCTTTAACCGGCTCAGTTTTGACGCATAATCAATTATTAAAGCACCATGTAGAGGAACAAGTGGCTCAAAAGAGCACTGTTCAATTTGTAACACTTGAGGGCAGTAATGCGGCTGGTGTAAAAAATTTTATCCTGGAGGATTTCAAATGACTTTTCGGCAACTAGGTTTATCCATTTATCCTGATCACAGCATTCCACAAGAAGACGAAGCGTATTTAAAATTAGGATGCCAATATGGTTTTTCTCGTCTATTCATGAGTATGTTAGAGGTTGGTGATATTGCAGAAACGAAAGCAAAATATCAACATATTATCCAAGTTGCGAAAGATTTGGGTTATCAAACAATGATTGATATTTCACCACGTATTTTTGATCAATTAGGGATTAGCTATCAGGAACTCGGTTTTTTTGCTGAATTAGGTGTTGATGGGATCCGACTAGATCAAGGATTTGATGGGAGTACAGAAGCCCTTATTAGTTATAATCCATATCATTTAATTATTGAGTTGAATATGAGTAATAATGTTGCCTATTTGGATAACATTTTAAGTTATCAAGCAAACGAACCATACATTTTTGGGTGTCATAATTTTTATCCACAAGTGGGAACTGGGTTAACAGTCCCGTTCTTTCTTGCATGTAGTGAGCGATTTAAAAAGCATGGTATTCACACTGCCGCATTTGTTGCAAGTCAAAACGGTGATCAGGGACCATGGAATGTAAATGATGGTTTACCAACACTTGAGAAGGACCGTTATTTACCAATTGAATCTCAAGCTAAATGGCTATTTGCAACGGGGTTGATTGATGATGTCATTATCGGTAATGCTTACGCGAGTGAGGCGGAATTGCAAAGTTTAGCAGCGGTTAATCGTTATCAATTAGCTTTTACACCAGAGTTGATGCCAGATATTGCACCGGTTGAAAGGGAAATATTGTTTGGAATGCAACACTTCAGAAGAGGGGATAGTAATGCATTAGTCGCTCGTTCAACACAATCTCGTGTGATTTATAAAACAACGCCTAACGCGCCACATGATTCGGAGGAAACGTTCCAAATTGGTGATATTGTGATAGGTAATGATCAGTTTGGGATTTATAAAAATGAGGTTCAGATTGTCCTTGAACCGCATCAAGATAGCCGCAAAAATAAAGTGGGACGAATTAAACCGGAGGAATTAGATTTATTAGAAATGCTTCAGCCGTGGACAAAATTTAAATTTCAGACTAAATAAATGAATTGATAAAAAGGTTGCTCGTAGGAGTAGCCTTTTTATTTTGGGTAAATCAACAAGAGGTAACGTTTTTAAATAACCGTTTACATTTTACTAAAAGTTTAGTAAAATAAGATTGCAATCTAAAAGAATGCGTTTACAGGATAGTTCTTGTACAGATTGATTTATTTGTATGGTGTAAATAGTAAACGTTTACTAACTAAAAGAGAAAGAAGCGACTAGGATGAACGACAACAAAATTATTATCGATCCAGACCAATTTGCTGCAGCAATTATCGCTGGGAATCCCAAGCAAACGAATGAAGACAATAAGGTTTATATCAAGCGTCAATTGACGTTATATCTAGAATCAGTTTTACTCGCCAACGATTTTAATTCATTGGAAGAAAACCAATTCGGCTCAGCCAAAGAAAAGCAACGCCAAGCGATTTTGGAAAAAATTATCGAACATCGCTATCACTAGAGTGCGTCATCAAGCGGGATAACCCGAGGGTTGTGCTTGATGAAAGCATGTTTACAATGAAGAAACTATCGAAAGGAATCTAAAGAAATGAAAAAACTAAAAGATGTTAAACAGTATAGTTCTTACGCTTTTGGGGCCTTTGGGCATGACGCCTTTTATGCAACACTTAGCACTTATTTTATGATGTTCGTCACGAGTCAATTATTCGATACCAAAAATGCAGGCTTTAATTCAAAAATGATTGCGTATGTCACTTATACAATGATGGTCATTCGGATTGTTGAAATTGCCTTCGATCCGCTGATTGGTGGAGTGGTTGATAATACACGGACGCGTTGGGGGAAATTTAAGCCGTGGTTACTGGCGGGGTCAATTATTAGCTCTGTTGGCTTGGCCATGATTTTTACCAACTTTGGGGGGCTTGCGACAAGTAGCCCTTATCTTTACTTAGTTCTTTTTGCAATCGTTTTCGTGATTTTAGATATCTTCTACTCGTTTAAAGATATCTCGTTCTGGTCAATGTTGCCAGCGTTGAGTGTTGATTCTGAAAAACGGACAAAATTCGGGGCGATTGCGCGTTTCGGATCCACTTTAGGTGCACAAGGGGTCATTATCGTGATTGTGCCAATGGTGGTTTTCTTCTCGCAACTATTTTCTGGGAGTCATGGGAGTGAACAAACCAGTGCCGGGTGGTTCGGTTTTGCCGTTGTCATTGGCCTTGTTTCATTCTTAGGCGCTTTAGCGACCATCTTAGGAACCAAAGAAGAAAAGAGTGCTATTCGGGAAAATACTGAAAAGGTTCGGTTACGTGACGTTTTCAGTGTGATTGGTAAAAATGACCAATTAATGTGGTTATCTCTTTCATATTTCTTATTTGCCTTTAGTTATGTGATTACGAACTCACTGCTTTTATATTATTTTAGATATGTCATGGGCCGCGCCGCAGCGTTCTCAACGGTTGGTGTGATTACTGCCATCTTAGGGATTGTGTCAGTTGCGTTGTTCCCAACATTGGTTGCTTTAATTCATCGCCGGGCAATCTATATTGGCGGAATCGCAATGATGATGCTTGGTTATATCCTCTTCTTGTTTGCTGGAAGTAACTTGGTCGTAGTCTTAATTGCGGTCGGCTTATTCTTCTTCCCATATCCACTGGTCTTTTTGGCTGCTTTGATGACGATTACCGATAGTGTTGAATACGGACAATTGAAAAGTGGTACACGGAATGAATCTGTAACATTGGCAGTGCGACCTTTATTGGATAAACTAGCCGGGGCTTTTGCAAACGGCGTCGTTGTAACGGCTGCGATTCATGCTGGCATGACTGGGAATGCGAAACCAAGCGATATCACTAACGCGGGGTTGTTGCAATTCAAAATGTACATGTTCTTCATTCCAATGGCGTTATTGGTTATTTCAGCGTTAATCTTCATGGCTAAGATTAAATTAACGGAAGCAAAACATGCTGAAATCGTTAGTGAGTTGGAACGGAAATTAGATTAATAACAAACAAAGCGTAGTTAGTCTATGCTTGAACCAGAGGCCGCATCAAAAGTAATTTTGATGCAGCCTTTTTATGACTGATTAGTTTATGGGCTTAACTTGACGCTGAGAATGCCGATGACTTCTTGGTTAACAGTGCCCAATTATTTGAACCAGTCGTCGGTAGATTGGGTGCTATTCAGAACTAAAATCGAAAGAGCCGGCGGAACGGATTCTGCTTTTGGTTTGACTGAAGATGGTGACTATCAATACAAGACGGCAAAAGGGCTTTTTTAGACTACTATTATCAAAATGGTAGATTGTAAAATTAATCCGAACGCTGTTCGGACAAAAAAGATCAGCTT
>ERZ794962.94-NODE-94-length-14253-cov-5.042612_pt1 | contig 14253 bp, 18 predicted proteins | sample MGYA00375739_ERZ794962 | MGnify/ENA primary metagenome ERZ794962 (study PRJEB30138, sample SAMN05968710) | food fermentation metagenome | isolation source: fermented_meat | host: spontaneous_fermented_meat_time_7_first_replicate;spontan... | place: Italy | collected...
AACCGTTGGCGCTCAAATTTGGAAAATTTAAATAAATCGGTGTAGACGGCTGCACCGTAAAAATCTAACGAAAATACATAAGACAGATATCAGGAGAATAGAATTATGACAGACACAGAGATTTTTGACAAAGTTAAGGAAATATTAGTAGATCAATTTGATTTAGAAGAAAATGAAGTGAGTTTGACAACAGACTTGACAAACGATATTGACGCTGATTCATTGGACTTATTTGAAGTTTTGAACCGCGTTGAAGACGACTTTGATATTAAGTTGGCTGTTGCCGAAGATATAAAGACAACACAGGATTTGGTTGACAAGGTTAAGGCGCAATTAGCAGCATAAATGTTACAAGTGATCAGTCAATGGTCACGTACATAGTTAATTTAAAGGAAAATATAATGGCAGTAATTGTAAATAACCCACTTTTTAAAAAATTAGGGATGAAATATCCAATCGTTGAAGGCGGTATGACATGGGCAGGAACTGGCGCTTTAGCAGCGGCAATTTCCGAGGCTGGCGGTTTAGGATTCATTGGTACAGGTTACTGGCATGGTGAAGATGTTCGTCGAGAAATCAAACGTGTTAAATCATTAACAGACAAACCTTTTGGTGTAAATGTGATGCTTTTGAGTCGTCATATTCGCGAAGTTTTTGATGTTATTATTGAAGAAGGCGTTGCTGTTGTAGCAACTGGTGCTGGTGATCCCTCACCCTTTTTGGCAGAATTACACGCAGCGGGAATTATTGTTATGCCCGTTGTACCTTCGGTGTCATTAGCACAAATGATGGAGAAAAAAGGGGTTGATGCTGTTATTGCTGAGGGTATGGAGTCTGGTGGACACATTGGCATGTTAACTACGATGACATTGGTTCCACAAGTTGTTGATGCTGTGAACATTCCAGTTATTGCTGCTGGTGGTATTGGTGATGGCCGTGGCGTTGCCGCAGCCTTCATGTTGGGTGCAGCTGGTGCGCAAATGGGAACGCGATTCCTAACAGCTACTGAATCTGAAATCCACCCAAACTTTAAAGCTAAAATTATCAAGGCAAAAGATATTGATACGATTGTGACTGGTAATATCCTTGGAAATCGTGCCCGAGTTTTGAAAAATAAAATGGCGAAAAATTTCGTTAAAAATGAAGTGAACGAGTTACAAAAAGAAAAACCTGATGCAGCCGCAATGGAAAAACTTGAGTCTGGTACATTACGTCGTGCAGTTCAAGAAGGTGACAAAGATGGTGGGGCATTTATGGCTGGTCAAATATCAGGATTGATTAAAGATGAAAAGCCAGCAGCAGATATTTTGTCAGATATTTGGGCACAAGCAACTGATTTGATGGGGATTGACAATACAACATTGTAATATCAACCAATGATTGATGGTTGATTACAATTCGATAATATGTGAGGTTTAGTAGTATGAAACTGGGAATTTTATTTAGTGGTCAAGGGGCACAAAAAGCTGGTATGGGTCTTGATTTATATCAAAACATACCTGCATATCAAGCAACAGTTGATCAAGCGTCTAGTATTTTAGGTTATGATTTACAAGAAGTAGCAAATGATGACGCAAAAATTAAACAAACAGCATATGCACAACCAGCTATTTTAACAATGAGTCATGCAATAATCAATGCATTAGGTGACGCATTACCAACGCCAGTAGCCGGACTTGGCTTAAGCTTGGGTGAGTATTCTGCGCTGTCAGCTAGCGGTGCGTTAGATTTTGATCAAGCCGTTGCTATTATTAAAGACCGTGGTATGTATATGCAAACTGTTGGTGATGCAAATCCTGGCAAAATGGTTGCTGTCATGGGAGATAACCAAAAACTTGTTGCCGATGTTTTAACAACGTTACAAGCTGATGGCAAACATGTCTATCCAGCTAATTATAATACCTTTGCTCAATTGGTTATTGGTGGCGTACCAAGAGATGTTGATGTTGCAATGACTGCATTATCGGAAGCAGGGATACAGCGAATGGTAGAGTTACCAGTATCTGGTGCATTCCATACGCCATTGTTGACTGATGCAGCAACACAATTGACAGAACGTTTGTCTGGTGAAACGTTCAGAGATATGCAATATCCCGTGTATTCCAATACAACAGGGAAACAATTTACCAAAGAAACGTTATTTAATACTTTAACTAAACAAATTATTTCACCAACATATTTTGCGCAAGCTATGCAAAATATGTTAGATCTAGGTGTTGACACATTCTTAGAAGTAGGACCATCTGATACCTTGATCAAATTTGCTAAGAAAATCGCACCAAAAGATGTGAAGCGATATGCGATTACTGATTTAGAAAGCTTTAATGCAGTCAAAGAGATGTTGGTAGCAGAAGGAGAAAATGTTTAATGATGATGGACTTTACAAACCAAACTGTATTAATAACTGGTTCTTCGCGTGGTATTGGTTTAGCGATTGCTAAAGCGTTTGATGCAGCCGGTGCGCATGTCATTTTACATGCACGTTCAGAAATAAAACCAAATATTTACGCGGATTTTAAACAAAAGCCTCAAATTCTACAATTTGATATTGCAGATTCAGAAGCAGCAGAAGCAAGTTTGAAGGCACTTTACAAGCAAGATGATTTCGCTGGTGTTGATGTGTTAGTTAACAATGCTGGCATTACGAAAGATCAGTTGGCCATGGCTATGGCACCCAATGATTTTGCGGAAGTTGTCAATGTTAATTTGAATGGTACTTTTAATGTGACACAGCCAATATTCAAAAAAATGATTCGCCAAAAGCATGGCGCAATTATTAACTTAAGCTCAGTTGTTGGATTAATGGGAAATATGGGACAGATTAATTATGCAGCTTCAAAAGCTGGTATTATTGGTTTGACTAAGAGTCTGGCTAAAGAGGGTGCTCGTCGAGGCATTCGTGTTAACGCTATTGCGCCTGGTATGATTGTGTCAGATATGACCAGTGTATTATCAGAAGAGACACAGGCAAAGATTTTAGAAAACATCCCATTATCTCGATTTGGTGAAGCAAATGAAATTGCTGAGGCAGCATTATTCTTGGCTGGCAGTACTTATATTACAGGACAAACGCTCAGTATTGATGGCGGGCTATATATTTAATTAAAGGAGAAACACATGTCACGAGTAGTAATTACAGGTCTTGGTGCGGTTACACCGCTTGGTAATGATACAGAAACATTTTTGAATGGTATTTTTAATGAAAAAATGGGTATTAAACCTATTACCAAGTTTGATGCGTCAGAAACTGGTATTACGGTAGCTGGTCAAGTTGATGGATTTGATCCAGCACAACGCGTTGGCAAACGCGATGCACGTAAAATGGATTTATTTTCTCAATATGCTGTTGATGCAGCTGATCAGGCTTTGGAAAATGCTGGGCTAAAATCAGCAGAAGGTTCAGAAAATCCAACAACGGTTCAAGATCCAACACGATTTGGTGTCATTTTAGGTAATGGTATTGGTGGATTGACAACTATTCAAGATCAAGTGATCAAAATGCATGATAAGGGACCACAACGCGTGAGTCCATTATTTGTACCAGAATCAATTCCAAATATGGTATCTGGTAATGTGTCATTACGTTTTGGTGCAAAAGGGGTTAACTACACCATTGTTACAGCCTGTGCTTCAGCAACTAATGCTATTGGTGAAGCATTCTGGCGTGTTCAATCTGGGAAAGCTGACGTCATGTTAACAGGTGGTGCAGAGGCGACAGTTAACGAGATTGGTATTGCTGGCTTTGCGGCATTAACTGCCTTGTCAAAAGAAGAAGATCCAGCGCAAGCTTCAAAGCCATTTGATAAAAATCGTCACGGATTTGTTCTTGGTGAAGGTTCTGGTATTTTGGTTATCGAAAGTTTGGAACATGCACAAGCACGCGGTGCACATATACTAGCTGAATTAGTAGGTTATGGTTCATCATCAGATGCTTATCATATGACTTCCCCATCACCTGATGGCGAAGGGGCTGCACGAGCAATGTTAGATGCGCTTCAAGATGCAAACTTGCCAGCAGAAAAAATTTCGTACATTAACGCACATGGTACAGCAACTGGTGCTAATGATTCTGGGGAAGCACACGCAATTGCGACTGTTTTTGGTGAAAACACATTACCAGTATCATCCACAAAGGGTATGACTGGTCATCTATTGGGTGCAGCTGGCGCAATTGAAGCATTAATATCAGTTGGTGCACTTGTCCGTGGTGAACTACCAGTTAACGTTGGTAATGATGAACAAGATGAAGATACAAAAGTAATTAATCTAGTAACGACAGCAACCAAAAAGCAAGTACCTGAATATGTTTTGAGTGCAAATTATGGTTTTGGTGGCCATAATGCAGCTGTGATTTTCAAGAAATGGCATGAAGAGGTTTAAATCATGAGTTTAAATATTGATGAAATCCGTAATTTAATGACAGATTTAGAAAATAGCTCATTGCGTGAATTTACAATTATGGATGGTGATTTTAGTCTACATTTGTCAAAAAATGATCATGCGACAATTATGAATACGCCGTCAGCTCCTGTTCAAACGCCAATACAAGAAGCAACTACTACACCAGAAATAGAAGAACATCCGTTGGCTAAACCAAGTAAAGTTGGAACAGAGATTGTTGCTCCGATGGTTGGCACGGTGTATTTACAACCTAAACCAGATGCGCCTATGTTTAAAGCTGTTGGTGATAAAGTGTCTGTTGGTGAAACAGTTGCTGTTATTGAAGCAATGAAATTAATGACTGAAATTCATAGTGATGTTGCAGGTACTGTGTCTGAAATCTTGGTTGAGAATGAAGAAGTGGTAGATTACAATAAGCCATTATATGTTATTATATCTGATTAATATATGCGGATTTTCCGCGTACATACCTGAATAGGAGGAAAGACATACAACGTGACATTGTTGTATGTTCTAAAAAACAAATGAGCGTTTTAAATACCCAACAAATTATGGAAATTATTCCACACCGTTATCCAATGTTAATGTTAGATACAGTTGAAGAATTGGTACCTGGTGAAAAAGCAGTAGCTTATAAAAATGTCACAATTAATGAAGAGATTTTTCAGGGCCATTTTCCAGGAAATCCAACTTTCCCAGGTGCATTAACTGTTGAAGCATTAGCACAAACAGGTGCTGTGGCTTTATTATCATTACCGGAATATAAAGGCAAGACAGCCTATTTTGGTGGTATTAAAAAAGCGCGCTATCGTCAAATGGTACGACCTGGTGATCGGCTACGATTGGAAGTAACAATCGAACGTTTACGTGGTCCAATTGGTACTGGTAAGGGTATCGTCTGGATTGGTGATAAAAAAGCCACGACAGCTGAACTGACATTTATTATTGGAGATTAGTCGTGTTTAAAAAAGTATTGGTTGCGAATCGTGGTGAAATTGCTGTTCGCATTATCCGAACATTAAAAGAAATGGGTATTGCATCGGTTGCTATTTATTCAACAGCCGACAAAGATAGTTTACACGTACAGATTGCTGATGAGGCAATTTCAGTAGGTGGCCCAAGACCAAAAGATTCATATCTTAATATGAAAAATATCCTAAGCGCAGCATTGCTTTCAGGAGCAGAAGCAATTCACCCAGGTTACGGTTTTCTGGCGGAAAATTCATTATTTGCTGAAATGGTTGGCGAAGTTGGGATAAAATGGATTGGACCACGACCAGAAACAATTGAATTAATGGGAAACAAGGCTAACGCTCGTGAAGAAATGCGCCGCGCAAATGTGCCGATTATTCCGGGATCAGACGGTTTTATACGTAATTTTACCGAGGCAAAAGAAGTAGCAAATCGTATTGGTTATCCATTATTGCTTAAAGCAGCAGCTGGTGGTGGCGGTAAGGGCATGCGTTTTGTTTATGGTGAAGACGAATTATCTGACAAATTTGATGATGCTCAGAATGAAGCGCGATCATCTTATGGCGACGATCATATGTATATCGAAAAGGTCATGGAACGTGTGCGTCATATCGAAATGCAAGTATTTCGTGATGAAAATGGGCATGTGATTTATTTGCCAGAACGAAATTGTTCTTTACAACGAAATAATCAAAAAGTTATGGAAGAGTCACCAGCAACTGGCGTAACACCAGAAATGCGAGCACATTTGGGTGATATTGTGACACGTGCTGCCCAAGCATTACGGTATGTTAATACTGGCACAATTGAATTTTTGCAGGATCGCAATGGTTCATTTTACTTCATGGAAATGAATACACGTATTCAAGTTGAACATCCAGTATCTGAGATGGTAACAGGATTAGATTTAATTAAGTTACAAATTTCAGTTGCTGCTGGCGAAGACCTACCTGTGTCACAAGACGATGTACAAGTGAGTGGACATTCTATAGAGGTGCGTTTGACAGCAGAGCAGCCTGAAAGGCACTTTGCACCAAGTGCTGGGACTGTCGACTTTGCTTTCTTACCTACAGGTGGTCCTGGTATTAGAATTGACTCAGCGTTATTTACAGGCGATAAAATCCAACCATTTTATGATTCAATGATTGGAAAATTAATTGTACATGGCGCTGATCGCTCACAAGCTATGTCTAAAATACGACGTATTATAGACGAAACAGTTATACGTGGTGTGGATACCAGCCGTAATTTTCAAAAAGCATTATTAGATGACCCCCAAGTTCAACGTGGGGAGTTTGATACGCGTTATCTAGAAAGTGAATTTTTACCACGATGGATAGAAAGTTTACCCAAGAGTGAGTGAGACACAATACCGCGTATGGCAGACATATGCGGTATTGTTATATTCATTGCAGAAAGTATTTGATGAAAATGAAGGGGAGGCTTGTGCTTACTACTGGTTAAAAATGATGTCATACATGAATAATCGTTGTTTAATGAGTGAGCGCACTTTACAATATGGATTTATATAATAATCAAAAATCAACCTCAAAAATTAAGCGGGATGCGTCAGTAAACGATCGTATACCGGATGGTTTATTTCTAGCATGCCCTTATTGTGGTGTGCAAATGTATAACAAACAGCTTGGGGCTTTTCGTGTTTGTGACCATTGTGGTTATGGGTTTCGTTTGCAGGCACGTGAACGAGTTGAACTTCTGACAGATTCATTTGAAGAAATGGATTCAGAAATTGAAATGATGAATCCTGATTTTCCTGGCTATGCCGACAAACTTGCACGAGCTAAATCTCAAACCGAGTTAGGTGAATCAGTCCTAACAGGCGTTGCAAAAATTGAAGGTGAAAAAGTAGCCCTTGGTATTATGGATTCGTACTTTATGATGGGATCGCTTGGTTCAATGACCGGGGAAAAAATTACACGTCTTTTTGAATATGCTACTGAAAATTTTTTGCCTGTTGTATTATTCACCGCATCTGGTGGTGCACGCATGCAAGAAGGTATCAACTCACTTATGCAAATGGCCAAAGTTTCTGCAGTTGTTGCAGCACATCAAGAGGCTGGGTTGTTATATCTTGTTGTCCTAACTGATCCCACGACAGGTGGCGTCACAGCAAGCTTTGCCATGCAAGGCGACATTACTTTAGCTGAGCCGCATGCATTAATTGGTTTTGCTGGTGCTCGTGTAATTGAATCAACTATTCATGAAAAATTGCCTAAAGATTTTCAACGTGCAGAAACGTTGATGACAAATGGTTTTGTAGATCAGATTGTGCCACGTTCAGAACTGAACCAAGTAATTGCAAAAATAGTGAAATTGCATCATGTGACGGAGGTTTAACATGGTAAATATTGGATTGAATCTCTTTAAACATGAATTAACGCCTGCAGAAGTCGTTAAAAAATCTCGAGAGGATCGTTTCTTAGCACGCGAAATAATTGATGGCATATTTACAGATTTCGTGGAATTACATGGTGATCGTTTAAGCGGCGATGATATGTCCGTAATAGGTGGCATTGCAGCATTGAATGGCACACCCGTGACGGTGATTGCAATTGATAAGGGCATTGATATTCATGATAAATTAAGTAAACGTAATGGTTCACCAGAACCATGGGGTTATCGAAAAGCACAACGTTTGATGAAACAGGCGAATAAGTTTCATCGGCCAATTATCACGTTTATTAATACACCGGGTGCTTTTCCAGGCAAGACGGCAGAAGCACAAGGACAAGGTGAAGCCATTGCCACATCTATTTTAGAATCTATGAAGCTCACTGTACCAATGATTGCTATTATATATGGTGAAGGTGGTTCAGGGGGAGCTTTAGCCTTAGCGACAAGTGATCAAGTATGGATGTTTCAAAATGCCACCTATTCAATTTTGTCTCCAGAAGGATTTGCTTCAATTTTATGGAAAGATAGTAAACGCGCTGATGAGGCGGCAGCTGTTATGGGGTTGACGCCAAAGGATTTATTAGCAAAAAAAGTCATTGAATATGTCATTCCGGAGTCACGCAGCCATACCCGTGTATTTAATTTAATGCGCAAACGGTTAGATGATGAATTTAAGCAGTTGAATGCTTTATCACCTCAAGATTTGGTTAAACAAAGACGTGCACGTTTCAGAGCATTTTAATATGTTATAATAAGTTATTGACATTTGTCGGTAACTTTTTTATTTAAATGATTTAATAAAAAGGTAGTTGTACGATAAGATTCACATTTTGGGGTCGTTTTTGGAATTCGACAGGTTGCTTAGGGCATGGACTGCGTTTCGCCATCCGGGCGTTAAAACGGGCAGACATTTTAACTGCAAAAAACGAAAACTCTTTCGCAATCGCTGCTTAAAAAACAGTGAAGCGTAACTTAGTCTTGGTTGCTGACATCTGAGATTAGGTCATAAAAGGTCAGATCGCAAATATGCTTACATCTGGAACATGTTTGTCAAAATAATCAGGTTAGTGGTGTGTAGTGGCCTTGTGTTGTGGCGTAACATATCATGAAATTTAAATGACAATACTATAAGCGTAGAAGTTTATGTACCGGGTGGTTTGGACAGGGGTTCGACTCCCCTCGACTCCATATTAGCTGTCACACCAACAATTGTTGGTGTGACAGCTTTTTATTTGTAACCGTTGATATGACGGTATTTTCAGTGTTTAATAATGTTCATTTATGTTTAACTAGAAACAATATTTTAACAAGTTAGTGCTACAATAATGCTACAATTTATTTAACTTAGTCAATGCTGATGTAGCGCTCTTTCTTACCAAAATAATTTCATTACATTGCACGGTATTTCAAGCGAAATAACACAAAAAAAATAATGATGATTGAGCGACAGGACAGCTTTTAAGCTATTCCCCAGAAGTGAAGAAAAAGAGTCGGCAAAATGTCGACTCTTCAAAAGAATTATTTGCTATCTGTACTAATATTATCTTCCTTAAAGATCGGACTAACAAAGAGCGTTTCTTCATAGTTTTTAGTTGAACACTCTATTTTTAGCACAGACTATTTTGTTTGATCATTGATATATCTATCCCTTGTATTAATTATAAATGTTACTCCCTATAATTGACATCTTTTTTCTTAATAACGAATATGTCACAATTATTGCCACGCAACCTTGAAATAATATAGTCTGCTTTTATTTGACTTCCATAACGAGAACGTCTCCCGCTTTTGGACTAGCAAACTCAATATCTTTTAAATATTGAAGACCAGCTAAATGCCTAAACTTGTCATTAGTAAATTCAATGATAATTGTTTTGGTGTTATCTTTGCGATCAATCGTGAACGTATATGTTGTTTTTTGTTCACTTTACAGTGAGTGCTTTTTTTATTTATTATTTATGTGCAAACCAATCATCTTGGAAAATAGCATAGTGATCAATGTCTACCCATTGGCCATCATAAAATACTTCGTTTTTTGAAGTGCCTTCTTTTACAAATCCAACTTTTGTATAGGCTTTTATCGCACCAGCATTAAATGGATAAACAGAGAGCTTGATTTTATGCATGTTGAGATTATTGAAACCATAATCCAATATCAGGTATAGTGTCTCAGAACCATAGCCTTTTGAACGATCTTCTTTTTTTGGAAAACCTATTGCAAGGTCACAAGAATGGTTGCGAATGTTGATATCAAATAGCCCGACAAATCCTATTAAACTATTATCGTTGGTCTTTCTGACTGTAAATTCAACATTTTCATAACTCTTTGATGCTTCTTTGAATATTTTTTCCCAATTTTCAGCAGTGTATGGATGAATCATATCATCGGATAAGGGATTTATGAAGTCGTCATCCCATTGCCAACTTGCTAAATCTTTGCCGTCATTTTCATGGTAATGTGACAGTTTTACATTGTTACCTATAAACATACTGTTATCTCTTTTCTTTAATGTGTATTATTTAGGAATGCAAGACAATTAAAGAAGTCTACCGATTAGTTCTTTCGAATTGCAATCATGTGCAACACCATTGGCACATTTTTTAACGTGGATAAGTATTTGCACGTACGCACTCGGTTAGTGCCTTTTGGTTGGTTTAACCATTAAGTTAATTATCTTCGTCCATATTAACTGCTTCGCGCCTTGTAATAACGATCTTTTTATCTAAAGTAATAGATATGCCTTGTTCAAAGTAGCCACTAGATTCCACTGTAGCCTGATTTGCACTAACGGTGAGCAATATTAGTGGACCCCCTCTGAAGTTGTCCGAAGCATCTTCAATGGCTATATTACCCTGTTTGTTATCCATGACAATTGTGTTTTCCGGTATGACTAGTTGCCAACCATAAGCAACTGTCTGAGTCTTAAATCTTTGTTTGTCATTTTCCATTAGTAATTCCCCTAGTAATTTTTATTGAAGATTGTTAATGCTTTTAACGTGGTTCTGCACGTATGCCACTTTGTGAGTGCTTATTTCTTTTGGTGTGTCAAATACCAAACCAACATGACAATCAACCACACACTACTAGTCGAAAATACTAATATTAAGTTTATTAAGAATGTCATGTGAGTCTCAACTTTTTATTTGCGATTTTCAGACCATTCATAAAATGCAAACCCTGCTAAAAAGCCAATAGGTGTTAATTCAAGTATTGCTTTTGTAAAATAACCGACCACTAAGCCGACAAGTATCAATAACTGGTATATAATCTATTCATAAGGAGAAAGCACATGAATGTAATCTTTCACATTGACGAAACTGATAAATGGTCGACAGTTTTATCGAATATTAAACACATGGTTGATTGGTATCAAAAAACCGGCACACAGGGTGATATAGAGCTATTAATAAATGGCGAGGCAGTTGAGCAAACTGTCAAAACAGCAAATATTAATTTGAATGACATACATGCGCCTAATGTGAATATAGTTGTTTGTAACAATTCACTGACACAACGTCACATATCAAATGATGATTTACAAGAAGTAACTTCAATAGTTCCAGTTGGTGTTGTAGAGTTAGCACTGAAACAACAGCAGGGATATAGTTATATTAAGCCCTAATTGACATCATGATTCACAATAACAGTTCCTGGTTTAATGAGCAAACTATTTTACTTTATATTTAAGGTACACATCATAATCATCGGAGGCTTTTTAATTCAGTCTGTCAAATAATGAAGTAAAGGGACTTAATTATTTCTCATTGCAATCATATGCAATGCCCTTTACGCGGATAACTGTTTATACGCATACAAAATTTTGATATTGTCTCTACATTAATTGGATTTTTAAACTGCTACTGACAGGCTGGTAATAATTTTTTCCACTGACGTATTTTTGTTCTAAATGTTTTGAAAGGGGCGACTGAATTGATATGTACCCATTTCCATACCGGCCATTGTGCATTTGTTGTTGCCCATTGACGTTTGTTTGGTTCAAATAAAATGTCGTCAGGTAGCGTGGATAGCCATTCGCAAAGCTCAGCCACTTTTTGATTCAGTAAATTTACTTGCTCAGAGAGTGTGTATGTGTCGTATGTTGCATAAAAGGATTGATACAGACCCCCTAAGTTATTCCACTTATAGCCTTCTGCTGGAACATGTACTTTTTCACCTGCAATTTCATCTTTTTCCCAATTTAGTAAGGCAGTAATCCAGCCTAATTGATATGAAAGATTTTCGCCAGGTGTACGATCAACTTTATCTACTCGTGTATTTTTTAATTCATTGGGGATATTTATAAATTCGTCTATATATTTTTTATAATTGATTTCAATTGCTTGAATGAGCGCTTCTTTACTCGAATATGATTGCATTGTAGGTATAGAGTCCTTTCGAATATTTAAAAAAACATCGTTCTTGAGTAACACTGGTATACTAAATCTGTCTAAAATAGTGATTCCTTCAAACAGGTCTGAATTGATAGCTAATTTTTAACGTGAGTACATTAATTTAGCCATGAGTGCTATTCAAAATAGAGGTGATAATTGTGCCTATAAACAAGAAGTACAGAACCATAACAGCCATGGTGATGATGAATTGTACTAATCCTGCGCGATTCCATGTTGCTTGTACGGCTTTAAAAGTTGCAATATCTTGATAGTCGCCTTTTTGCCAAGCCCATTCGTTTCCCTTAAAGCCACAAACAAAGAACCAAACAAGATTAAAAATTGGGATCAAGCAAAGTAGGGGCAGGTAGGTTTTATTGCCAATACCCCAAAAAATGTTAAACATAAAGGCGCCCCAGTTCCAACCTTTAACCTCTGCTGGTACATTGATGCCATTCTCATCCATAATAGTTCTCCTTTATGCTTTTAACGTGATTCAATACACGTGCATGTGGTATGTCATTAGCAAAAACTATGAACAAAGGTGATAATTTAGCAATCGTTACAAAAGCAATATCTGAACTGACCGATTTGTTTTCTTTGTGTTTTTTGGAAGGCTTGGCTAGCGTGTAAGATCGGCAATTGTATGAACACCTTATGTAGAGTAATATATTAAAATGGCAAGTTGATATAATACACATATATTATATCATTAATTTAAATACCTGTTTACGAAGGCATTTATCATCAAAAAGTAAGGGGTAATAAAAATGAGTATTAAGATTAGTCAACTGGAGTGTAACGATATAGACGTTGTAACACAATTATATATCGACGTATTTGCGCAACAGCCCTGGAATGAAAATAATAAGTATGATGATATCAGACGCTATATTGAACGTTTGAATAAAATGAATACAAATCATTGTTATTTGTATAAACAAGATGATCAAATAATTGGTGCTGCATTAGGTTTTGTTAAACCATGGCATCAAGGCATTGAATATCAGCTTGACAATTTTTTTGTGTCGCCAGCCTTTCAGAAAAAAGGTTATGGTTCTGAGTTTTTGAAAGCAATTAAAGTTGATATGCACAAAATTGGTGTTGGAAATATCATTTTGGAGACAAATAAAGAGACACCAGCAGAACATTTTTATCTTAAGCATGGTTTTTTATCGGAAACGAACACGCGTGCGTTAACGTTAGTTTGTGATGTCAACTGAGAGGGCTGCATTTTTAGTAATCGGTACGTAAAACAGCAGTAACATCTGATTGATTAGATGTTACTGCTGTTTTATTTGGTAAAAAAATTAATACAAAGTGCATTACTTTTTTGTGTTTATGACGGTAATTTCAGGCGCTAATACAGTTGGCAAAGGATATTTAATCTGTAATCGCTTGAATATATATACAACGGTAGGGCGAGCAATGAAGAAAAAGACTGGAATAGCAACAAAAAAAGTTTTTGCCCAATTTGATAGAAATCCGGTAAAAAAGACGGGATACATATGACGGTGTGTTTCTGTAAATATCGACATCATAACAGTCACGTTAGCTGCAATAACGAAAAATGGCACACTAACATGGGCAGATATCCATGTTTTAAATATTTTTGGAAAGTATTGATGTAAGTATGTGACTAAAGGTAACGTCACATACCTGCGTAAGCTGTATATAAACACCACCACAAAGGGGTACAATATCAAAATGGTTGAAAATACGTGCCATGAAATACCGTAACGCATAATAATGTTATAGCTTAACATGATGGCTACCATAGTACTGAGTAAAGTAATAACTATGGTACTTGGATGATGTAATAATTGATTTGCAATGGCATGCGTTTTTTTCATATTTTCTTCTTTTCTGTTGCTACTGTGTGTAAAAACAATTCATTGTTGATGGTGTTTTTCATTTGATGGTAACAGTTCGTTTCAATAAATGACTGGGAAATCCAAGTAAAATTTGTGCTATTTCTGTTGCAAATTCAAGTCTACTAACTGAACGTAAGTGGTCAAAATAGGGTACGCGCCTGAATTTTTTGATGAGAATACCTATAAAATTGGATGATCGTCT
>ERZ794962.95-NODE-95-length-14174-cov-4.462214_pt1 | contig 14174 bp, 12 predicted proteins | sample MGYA00375739_ERZ794962 | MGnify/ENA primary metagenome ERZ794962 (study PRJEB30138, sample SAMN05968710) | food fermentation metagenome | isolation source: fermented_meat | host: spontaneous_fermented_meat_time_7_first_replicate;spontan... | place: Italy | collected...
GAAATTAAAACCGTAGTCATGTTTCACGTGAAACATGACTACGGTTTTATAGATTTAAGCTAACTGACAAAGTATTTCAATATTTGTGATTCGTCTAGTGCTTGCTTTTCATCATCACGGACATCAAGTACAATGTTACCAGCATTTAAAATGATCAGGCGATTACCATATTTCAGTGCATCAGCTAAATTATGTGTAATCATGAGTGCTGTTAAATGATGTGTCTCAACTTGATCATTTGTGGCATGCATTAATTGTTCAGATGTTTTAGGATCTAAAGCAGCAGTATGCTCATCTAAAAGGAGCAGTTCTGGTTTGACACGGGTTGCCATTAAAAAGCTCAATGCTTGACGTTGCCCACCTGATAGATCACCAGTTGCTGTATTAAGGTGGCTATCTAAGTTATTACCCATTACTTTAGTGATGTCAGCGTATTGGGTTAATTTGTCTTGAGTCAAACCACGGTTACGCAATGTGCGCTTACTACCGCGTTTTTCAGCGAGCAATAAGTTCTCAGCGACAGTCATTCTTGGAGCAGTACCCATTTTAGGATCTTGGAAAACGCGTGCAAGATAATCTGTGCGTTTGACAGCGGTTTCGTGTGCAATATTTTTATTATGATGTAAAATTTCACCGGATGCAATAGCTAAATTACCGGCAATGGCATTGAATAAAGTTGATTTACCAGCACCATTTGTGCCAAGCACAGTAATAAAATCACCATCGTAAATATCAAAGTTAATTGATTTTAAAATTTGAATGCCATCTCCAACAGTGACAACAACATTTTTGAGAGAAAAAACTGGTTTACTCATGTGTGGTAACACCTTTCTTAATGACTTTGTCGAGTTTGAGGGCATGGCGTAGTTGGGGTAATATCATAGCGACCGCCAAGACAATTGCTGAGATAAGATTGACATCGTTGGTTGAAAAACCAAGTCGTAGGACAACTAAGAGAACTAAGCGATATAAGATAGAGCCGATAATAACAGCTATCAGACGTTCGTTCAATGTTAATTCACCAAAAACAACTTCACCAATAATGATTGAGGCTAAGGCAATAACAATAATACCAATACCCATATTAATATCTGCATAGCCATTGTTTTGAGCGATAACTGCACCACCTAAGGCAATAAGGCCATTGGATAACATTAAGCCCATTATGGTCATACGATCTGTTTGGATACCAATGGATTGCGCCATATTAGGATTATCCCCAGTAGCAATAAATGCTTGTCCTAGTTCGGTTTGCAAAAAGAAAATTAATCCAGCTGTGATAATGACAATGATAACAAATCCTAGAAATACGGAATCAAAATATTTAGGCAGATGTTGCAATATTTTGATTGAAAAAATCGATTTTTGATCCAGCAATGAAATATTGGCTGAACCCATAATTCGTAAATTAATAGATAATGAAGCGGTCATGACTAAAATACCCGCAAGTAAAATAGGAATCTTGCCTTTTGTATAAAGTAAACCAGTAATCAAACCGGCAATTGTTCCAACGAAGAAGGCAGCTAAAGTTGCTGCAAAGGGGTTAATTCCATGTGTAATCATCGTAACCGCTGTTGATGCACCTAGAGGAAAGGAACCTTCAACTGTCATATCTGGGAAGTTTAAAATACGAAATGTTAGGAATAGAGCAACACCAAGGACAGCCCACAGAAGTCCCTGTCCAATACTTGATACAATCATACTCATTTGAATACCTCTCCCTTATTTTCAGCTTCGGTTACCATACTAGTTGGCAGTTTAATACCCAATAACTTCGCTTGTTTTAAGTTAACTGTCATATCGCCATCAGTAATTGTTTTGACGGGGTAGTTAGCGGTGTCTTTACCTTTAAGGACACGGCCAGCCATTACACCAGCTTGGTAACCAATATTATATTGACTGACTGAAATGGTTGCGATACCACCATCTTTAACCATCGTATTGACTGCTGGAATAACAGGTATTTTTTCCTTATTGGTGATGTTAATTAATGTTTTCATGGCACTTGCTACACCATTATCTTGTGGTGCATAGACGACGTCGACGGCATTTGCCATTGTTTCAGCAACTTGTTGCATGTCATTTGTTGTTGAAATGGTATATAGCTTAACGTCATAACCAGCTTTTTTGGCTATTTTTTCCATATTTTTAGCATTGTATTCACCACCATGATCAGATGTTGTATAAATAATGCCTAATTTTTTAGCTTGAGGAGCAACTCTTTTGATTACACCGAGATGTTGTTGTAAGGGTGAATCACCAGAGGTACCTGTCACATTATTGCCAGGACGTTTTGTACTTTTCACTAAACCAGAACCAGCAGGATCAGTAATACCTGCTAGAATGACTGGACTACTACCATCAGCCGTTTTTGCGAGAGACAAGGCAGCAGGTGTTGCAATGCCAACTGCCAAATCAGCATTTTCATTAGTAAACTTTTGTGACATTGTTTTTAAATTGGACTGATCAGCTTGGGCATTTTGATAATCAATTTTAATTTTGTTACCAGAATAACCTTGGGATTTCAAGCCAGCAACGACACCACGATGAATTTCATCAAGTGCTGGATGAGTGACTAATTGTAAGATACCCACAGTTGGAACATATGTTTTGGTACGTGATTGCTGTGTGGGCTTACTCGTGATCACAAAGGCTACCGCTAGAAATGCAATAATAATAGCAATAGTTGATAGAAGGCGTTTATTCATAATATTCTCCACATTTTCTTCAAAATAAAAATTGACCTTGATTAGCCACACAGGGCTTTCCAAGGTCAAAAGAAAAGTCCGCATGGCATATTTCCACACAGACTCAAATGTTGCACAAAATACGTCGATATGGATAAAACGAATGTTTTAAACATCAGCTTTATCCGTTACCGAAAAGCTGACTTTATCGACGCCACCAGGCATTGCTAAATTGTGCTAATGTATTTTGCATAATTATTCTCCGAGTTGTTTGTAAATTAAGAATACTAAGAATTTGATGAGTTGTCAATAGTTTTTTTAAATCAAGTCTTTCAGTAATGTAAAAAATTCTGTCAGTCCATTAGTGGACAGTGAGGTCTAGTTTTTAGGGAAGAATTGGGTTTACCTATAACTGGTTTTGTACTAACACTGAATGTGTATAATATGGACTTATGCCTATTCAATCTAATAAATTCCGTATAGGATCATTTCAGTAAATTCTATTTTAGCGAAAATATTTAAATTAATAGTTTTAATAGCAACTGGAAGTATTTTTGCTATTTTGTTATATGGTGTTGTACGAAATTATTATTCATGGAAAATAATATACATGTTGATCTAAAAGTCAGTATAATTTTTAAGTCTAATATTAATTTTGGAACATACCTGGCTACTTCTTTCTGTTCAACAATTTCTAATTACTGAAGTATTTTATTATTAGTTATTAAATACATGAGAAAAATAAAGAGATAGCACTTGATTCGGCATTGAATATAAATAGATGATAAACTATTATAAAATAGAATTTTGAGCTTACTTAGATAAATGATTGGAATGTGAAAACATGAGTAGTAACGGTCTGATAAATCATATAGAAATTTACGTCAGCGATTTAAATAAAACACGATTATTTTGGGACTTATTACTTTTGGATAATTTAGGTTACAGCATTCACCAGAAGTGGAACACTGGTATTAGCTATATTTTAAATAATACCTACATTGTCTTTGTCCAATCAAATAAAATAACACCCGAATATAATCGGACAAGAGTAGGGCTAAACCACTTAGCTTTTTCTGTAGCAAAAAATAATCAATTAGATAATATACGTTTACAAATGATTAATGCTCACTATATCGAATTATATCCTGAGCGTTATCCTCATGCTGCAAGTTCTGAAAGTTATGCGTTGTATTTTGAAGATCCAGATCGAATCAAAGTGGAATTAGTTAGTACAGAATTATAATTTATCAGGCAAAAAGATTGAGTCAGTTAATTAAGATTCAATTCTTTTTTATTTTTGGTAACTGCTATTATGTTGATTAGTTATTTAAACTACTTATTTAATTTATTTAATGGCTATAGGATTTGTGGTGAATTTAGCTCTCCAATCGTCCATGCCAATAAATGAAATTAACTATTGCTTATTAATATTTATTCTGAGAGATTGACTTTCAGCAACATACCATGTCTATTGTTGTTATGAATATCAATATTATTTCATTTTCGCTTAGAGATGTTGGAGTTATGATACTTTGTGTTTTTGCACGTAGTGTGTTGGAAATTAAGGCGTAGAATGTTGTATACTAGTATCTAGACAAAACATGATTAATATTCCAAAATAGGAGATTTTGAAACATGACAAATGACATTCGTGTCCGCTATGCGCCATCACCAACTGGACATTTACATATTGGTAATGCGCGTACAGCCATTTTTAATTGGCTTTTTGCGCGTCATTATAATGGGCAATTTATTATTCGAATTGAAGATACTGATGCAGCCAGAAATATTGCCGACGGTGAGAAGTCACAGCTAGATAATCTGGCTTGGCTTGGTTTAGATTGGGATGAATCACCTGAAAAGCCAGGTGAATACGGGCCATATCGTCAATCAGAACGTAATGAGCAAGGTATTTATCAAGAATTTATTGACGAGTTATTGGCAAAAGGTTTAGCTTATAAATCTTATAAGACTTCTGAGCAATTGGCACAAGAACGTGCAGCGCAGCAAGCCGCTAAACAAGCACCACATTACGTTTATGAATATAAAGGCTTATCAGATGAAGCGCGTGAGGCTAAGTATGCTGAATTTGAGTCTCAAGGGTTAAAGCCTGTTATTCGTTTTCGTGTACCAGAAGACAAAATCTATGCGTGGGATGATATTGTTAAAGGACATATTGAAATTGGAGGCAAAGAAATTGGTGGCGATTGGGTTATCCAAAAAGCTGATGGCATGCCAACTTACAACTTTGCTGTTGTTGTTGACGATCATTTAATGGCAATCTCGCATGTCTTGCGTGGGGATGACCATGTCTCAAATACACCTAAGCAAATGATGATTTTTGAAGCATTAGGTTGGGATATTCCAAAGTTTGGGCACATGGCATTGATAATTAATGGTGAGACAGGTAAAAAGTTGTCAAAGCGTGATGAAAATGTCTTGCAGTTTGTCGAACAATATAAAGAGTTAGGCTATCAACCACAAGCTATGGTAAACTTCATTGGGTTACTTGGTTGGTCACCCAAAGGTGAAGATGAAATTTTCTCACTTGAAGAATTTAAGCAAATGTTTGATGAAACTCGTCTGTCAAAGGCTAATGCTAAGTTTGATCAGAAAAAATTAGAATGGATTAATAATCAATGGATGCGTCGTGACTTGAATAATGTGATGCCACAACTCATTCAAGAATTAGTCGATGCGGGATTTGTTTCTGAAGCTGAAGCGCAAGAAAAAAATGACTGGTTGACTGAAGTGATTAAAGTCGCTGGTGTCGAAGGTATTTCTTATACGCGAGAGATTGTGGAGTTAGTGCGTCAACCATTCTTTGCGCTAGGTGAACTTACAGAAGAAATGTTGGATTACTTGACATCTGACGATGGGCGTAAAGTATTTTCAGCTTGGGAAAAAGCTTATACTGCATTGCCCGAGACAGCTACTGCCGATGATTACATGAATACAATTCGTGCAATCCAAAATGATCTTGAGATTAAAGGGCGTAATCTATGGAATCCCATCCGTATCGCCACCACACATGAAGTACAAGGACCAAATTTGCCTGAAATGTTGGTCGTTTTGGATAAAGCAACTGTATTACAAACAATGGCTGATGTTAAAACTAAGTATTTGAATTAATTGACAAAGTTTCTATGAAATTAAATTTCATAGAAACTTTTTTTGAGTCACTAATCAGAGTATAGTTATATGCTATTGTGCAAAAAACGATAAATTTCACTTACTTTTTTAGAATTTGTAATTTTAATGATGCGAACCTTTACAATCACTATCAAAACGGGTACAATTTACATGTAAAATAGTTCACATGAAATCGCACGAAGATAAAGGAGTTTGCTCATGAAAGCAGCAATTGTACGTGAAACACCAGATGGTTACGTTGATTTAGTAGATAATTGGGAGCCAAAGCCATTAGCTTTTGGCGAAGCCTTGGTTGATATGGAATATGTTGGCTTATGCCATACAGATTTACATGTAGCTAGTGGTGACTTTGGTAATCCAAATGAAATAGGACAACGTAATGGTAATTTCCGTCGTGTTGTTGGGCATGAAGGTGTTGGGCGTGTATCAAAATTAGCTGAAGGCGCTAGTGATTATTTAAAGATTGGCGATCGTGTTTCAGTCGCTTGGTTCTACGATGCTTGTGGTGTTTGTGACTTTTGTGTTTCAGGTAATGAAACATTTTGCCGTAAAGTTCGTAATTCTGGCTATACAGTTGATGGTGCGATGTCACAACAAGTTGTTGTTAATGCCCAGTATGCCGTTAAAGTACCAGATGGCTTAGACCCTGTTGAGGCAACATCTATCACATGTGCTGGTGTCACAATGTATAAGTCACTTAAAGTTGGTGAAACAAAGCCTGGTCAATGGGTTTCAGTTCATGGTGCTGGTGGTTTAGGTAATTTGGCTGTGCAATATGCTCATAACGTCTTTGGTGCACACGTAGCTGTCATTGATGGGAATGATGACAAGTTAGCAGCTGCTAAGGCTAATGGTGCTGAAGTGTTGATTAATCGTAAAAAGGTAGCTGATGTTGCTGAAGAGGTACAAAAAGCAACTGGTGGTGCCCACACTGCACAAGTAACTGCTGTGAATGCAGCAGCATTTAACCAAGCTGTTAACTCACTTCGCCCAATGGGAAAGTTAGTAGCTGTCGCTTTGCCACAAGGTGATATGGCTTTGAATATTGCTAAGACAGTTTTGGATGGCATTGAAGTACGTGGTTCATTAGTTGGTACACGTGCTGATTTGAAGGAAGCTTTCCAATTTGGTGCTGAAGGTAAGGTTAAGCCTATTGTTGAAAAAGTTAACTTTAACGATATGAATGAAGTAATTGATGAAATGAAGGCTGGTAGTATTACAGGCCGTAAAGTATTTGATTTCACAACACTCTAATATGATTTAATAAATATTAAAAAACAGCAGATTGGCTTAAAGCTTGTCTGCTGTTTTTATGAATAAAATGTACTTTGATTTCTAATTTTGAGTTTAACATGAGCTTTGGTGACCTGAGAAGCGAGTTTGTGTTAGAATTGGGTAACAAATACAGTGGAGGAAATATGTTGCTTGGTTGCTTTAGTTTAAGGACCAGCGATCCTGCGACGTAATAAAAAAATGCCATACTTTACACAACAATTGTTTAATGGTCAGCGTGACCGTATTCTACGTGTCGTAGATGCTGCTAGTCAGGATCAAATAACGGCGGGATTTATTCATATTTTTGATGAGCGACGTGCTTTTGATTTTGATTTTGCCTTGGAATTAACTGAAGGCAATATCACGAAAGCAGAGTTTGACGAGGCTGGTGAAGCTAATAATACGTTTAGTATTAATTTTATGCCTATTGCCAACGAAAACGAAGAAATTCCCAACGAAGTATTTGAAGAATGGGCTGGGTTAATCAGCCGTGACTATGCGCTCGTACCAAATGTACATATTAATATGTATCAACAAGCTTTAAAACCAGAAATTGAGACAATTGATAAAGAGATATTTGAAGAACGGTTACTAGAACTTGTGACACGTATTCTGGGTTCATCGGTTGTGGGTTTCGAAGAGAAAGAATTGACTTTGTTTCCGAGTTATTTGGTACAGGAGCAAGAAAATAAGCCAGATAAACAAGGACCATCAACACAAATTATTTTGCCAGATTAATAAAATGGTTGTTTGATTGACAAATGTTAATAACTGTCTTAAAATTAACTCATGTTAATAAATCAGTGAAGCGAAGAGTAGGCAGGGCGCAGAAAACAAGTGAGTCAGGGTAGTGGAAACTGACATGATGCAATGTGTTGAAGATGAGCGTGGAAGAGATCAATAGTGAAAGCTATTTATTCGGTTAGTACCGTTATCAACTAAGAGTATGATGATTGGAATGCTTATCTCAATTATCGTTGAATTTGGGTGGTACCACGTCTTTACGTCCCTGTTAATTTGATAATTAACAGGGCTTTTTTATTAGTTTAACAATATTGAAAGGAAACGTGTTTCGTACAGATGTCCCTCAGTACCAGATTCATTCGGAACTGACTAAATCAATTCATGCCAGACACATTAAAGAATATGACAAATAAACATCTCGTTTTGCAAACTGATTTTGGGCTACAAGATGGTGCCGTGAGCTCCATGCATGGCGTCGCCTATGGTGTTTCAAATGACATTATTGTGAGTGATTTAACACATGGTATTGCACCATTTAATATTTTTGAGGGGTCGTTTCGTTTGTTTCAAACCTTTAGTTATTGGCAAGCAGGGACAGTTTTTGTCTCAGTGGTTGATCCAGGTGTTGGCTCTAAACGGTTATCAATCGTCGCTAAAACAATCAGTGGACAGTACATTGTAACACCGGATAATGGCACATTATCTCATTTATTGTCACATCACTTGATTGAAAGTGCACGTGTGATTAATGAAACGACACAACGTTTGCCAGGATCAGAAAAATCATCTACTTTCCATGGTCGTGATATCTATGCCTTTAATGGGGCACAATTAGCGAGTGGGAAGACTCATTATGATGATTATGGACAAACATTAGCACCAGATGATTTGGTTAAACTGCCAATCCAGCCAGGTCGTTATCAAGAAAATACGGCTGGCCAGCCACAGTTGGTTGGTAATATAGATATTACTGATGTCAACTTTGGCTCACTCTGGTCAAATATACCATTAAATGAGTTTGAAAAATTGCAGTTGTCGTACGGTGATGTATTGCGTGTACAAATTAAAAATCAAGGTCATATGTTGTTTGATGAGTTATTACCTTATGTACACACTTTCAATGACGTTAATCCAGGTGAAGCACTAATTTATATTAATTCTGTTTATACGGTGGCTTTGGGTGTACACACTGGTAGTTTTGAGCAAAGCTACCATGTGGGGGCTGGGCCAGATTGGCAAGTTACACTCACCAAAACAGTACAGAAAGTAGGAGAAGACAATGAATAACAGAAAGAAATCAAATGGTTTTTCAGTACGTTCAGTAGTTGCAACAGGTATTGGGGCTGCCGTATTTTTTGTACTGATGAAGTTTATATCAATTCCAACTGGTATTTCAAATACAAACATTAACGTTGCTGAAGGTTGGTTAGCATTAATTGCTGGTTTATTTGGTCCAGTCGTGGGTCTTTTGGTAGGGTTCATTGGCCACACATTAAATGATGCCGTGACTTATGGCTCACCATGGTGGTCATGGGTTATTGCTGACGCGTTATTTGGCTTCTTACTTGGTCTCAGCAGACGGTTCTTATTATTAGAGTATGGTGATTTAACAGCTAAAAAATTAATCCAATTCAATATCTGGCAAGTTGTTGTTAATATATTTGTTTGGGTTGTGGTAGCACCAGTTGGAGATATTTTAATTTATAAAGAAGCAGCACAAAAAGTATTTTTACAAGGCGCGGTGACAGCTGTGGTTAATATTGTGTCAGTGGCTGTGATTGGTTCGCTACTTTTGGTGGCCTACGTGAAATCACGTCCCAAAAAGAGTAGCCTTCGCAGTGAATAACTCAGCAAGCAGGTTCTAATCCTGCGTACATATAGAAAGTCAAGGAAACATCATGACAGCGCCGTTAATCGATTTTAAACATGTGACATTCAAATATCATGCACAAGCAGAACCAACATTACACGACTTAAGTTTCCAGATTTATCCCGGTGAAAAAGTCTTGATTGCAGGTGCTTCTGGGTCGGGGAAAACAACACTATTACGTCTATTGAATGGCTTAATACCACAAGCTTATCCTGGTGATGTATCTGGATCATTAACTTTAAATGGTCAAGATATATTGGATCAGTCACTGTTTGATTTATCATTACAAGCAGGGACTGTTTTACAAGATTCTGATGCTCAATTTGTTGGTCTAACAGTAGCGGAAGATATTGCTTTTGCTTTAGAAAATGATCATCAACCAGTGGGTAAAATTAAAACAGCTGTGTCCAAGTGGGCTAAACGATTTGGCTTGGGAGAACGCTTAGATCTGTCTCCACAGGCGTTATCTGGTGGTCAAAAACAGCGTACAGCTATGGCTGGTGTATTGGTTGATGACGGTAAATTATTATTGTTTGATGAACCACTAGCTAGTTTAGATCCAGCAGCAGGCGCTGCGGCTATGGCAATGATTGATAAGTTACAAACAGAACGTGATTTAACAGTTGTGATTATTGAACATCGTATTGAGGAGGTGCTCAATGCAAATGTTGACCGTGTGATTGTGATGTCACAGGGACGTATTGTGGCTAATGGGACACCAACAAAAATCATTCAGTCTGGTATTCTCTCTCAAAACGGGTTAGATGAACCACTATACATTCAATTATTGCGACGCGCGCAAATTGATATCACGGCAATACCGCGCATATCGGATGTTAAGGCGGTCGATGTTAGCCAGCATAAATTGGCCATTGAGCAGCTCAAACAAACAGTCAAACGAGACCGCCATTTAACGCCACAGCTAATCATTGAAGACTTAGATTTTAGTTATGAGAGGAGCCAACCATTATTTAAACAATTTCACACAGTGATCAATCAAGGTGAAATTTTAGGTATTGTTGGTAAAAATGGTTCTGGTAAAACGACATTATCACATTTATTAACTGGTTTTTTAACACCAGATTCTGGCGATATTTTGCTGGATGGGACATCCGTGTTACAGCAGTCAATTAAGGAACGTGCTGATCATATTGGTTATGTGTTACAAAATCCCAATCACATGATTACGAAAACCACAGTTTTTGAAGAAGTGGCTAGTGGTTTGATTTTACGACATGTCTCAGAAGATGAAATTGAGGCACGTGTTCGTCGCGTTTTGAAGTTAATTGATTTAGATAGCATGCGACATTGGCCAATATCGGCATTAAGTTTTGGACAAAAAAAACGATTGACCATTGCTTCAGTACTTGTTTTATCACCTGAAATTTTGATTTTAGACGAGCCTACCGCGGGTCAAGATGCGACACATACAGCTAATTTACTCAAGTTTTTATCGCGTATCAATCATAATGAACAGACAACGATTATTATCATTACACATGATATGCATTTACTTGCTAATTTTGTTCAACGGACATTGGTGATTGTTAATGGTCAGTTAATTGGTGATACGACACCGGCAGAATTACTTGCCAATGAGCAGTTAGTTGAAATGGCAAGTTTATGTACGACAAGTATTTACCAATTGGCGGCACGGTTAGATATCTCTCATCCAGAAGAGTTAAATGCTGCAATTGTAACTGAACCAGTCTGGAATCCGTAATGAATTATGATAGCTATTAATTTCAGCAACTGCTATGGGGAATAATGTGAAACAATGAATAATTTATTTGGATATAAGAAGAGAAACACTTGGCTAAATCACACAACAGGTACGTCGAAACTGGTTGGTTTTTTGTTACTGACGACGATGGGGATGATATCATATGATACACGTTTCTTGTTTGCTCTTGGGTTATTTGCAGTGATTTTAATGCAAACGGCACAAATAAAATATCGTGAGTATGCTGTCATGCTGAAATTAGTGTTAATTTTTGCAGTGATTAATTTAGTGATGATCGCTGTTTTGGCACCTCAATATGGTACTCAATTATATGGTACACGCCATGTGGTTTTTGGTAGTGGCTATTGGTCGATTACCCAAGAACAACTGTTTTATGAATTTAATCTGTTGCTTAAATATCTCTTTTCACTGCCTTTGGCGATTATTCTTTTATTTACCACTAACCCAAGCGAATTTTCAGCTGGATTAAACAAAATTGGGGTGCCATACAAAATTGCTTACGCGTTCTCGATTACCTTACGCTATATTCCTGATGTTCAAAGTGATTATCATACGATTAATTTGGCACAGCAGGCACGTGGTTATGAAATTTCTAAAAAAGCATCATTGAAAAACCGCGCCAAAGGTGCTGTGCAAATTATTTTGCCATTGGTATTCACGAGCTTAGATCGTATTGAAACAATCAGCCAAGCGATGGAGTTACGCCGTTTTGGTCGGCAGAAACAACGCTCTTGGTACCAAGAGCAGTCGTTTTCAATACGCGATGTCTGCATGTTTATTGGTTCATTAATCATCGTCGGCATTGGTGTGGCACTTTTGATTCATAATGGTGGTCGGCTATATAATCCCTTCAAGTAAAGGAGAATGGATACTGGTATTGTTGCTAATGACTATCAGTGTGCTTGATGTAATATGATAAAATCGATTGTTCAATGGCAACAAGAGGCAGAAGCTTACCAACCGGAATTAGTTCAGGATTTGTTACAATTCTTAGCTATTCCATCGGTATTAGATCCCGTAACTGCAACATTACAGCACCCATTTGGAGCTGGTATTGAAATGGCTTTGGCTTATTTAGTAGATATAGCAACTAGAGATGGCTTCACTGTCGAGCGTGTAGCAGATAATATGGTTGTGGTCGTTGATTATGGTCCAAGTGATGCCAGCGAAACAGTCGGTGTGTTATCTCACGTAGATGTTGTCCCAGGGAATGCGGCATCATGGCGTACAACGTTACCTTTTAGTCCTAAAATTATTGGTAATAGAATCTACGCACGCGGTGCTCACGATATGAAGGTCGATCTATTGGCAAGTTATTATGCACTACGTCAATTAAGAGATAGCGGCTTTTGGCCACGACGTAAAATTCGTTTAATTTTTGGTAGTGATGAAGAGTCAGATTGGCGTGACATGAAAACCTATCTTGAACAAATCGGCGAGCCAACACTTGGATTTTCACCTGATGGCACGTTTCCTGTTGTCCCTGGAGAAAAGGGTGTACAAACAATTGTGATCAAATTTCAAGGTAATCAAATGTATAATACAACATACATGCAGCTGATTAGCTTCGAATCTGGGAATCGTGATAACGTCGTACCGGGTGTAGCAAAAGCTATTGTACGTTTACCCGATGGCGCAGATATCAATAAGTTTTTGGCACAATATGAAGCCTATCTAACTAATTTACCAGTGATTACGGGTATTGGACAGTACGATGATGGTCATATTTCATTAACGTTATACGGTAAATCAGTTCATGGTGCCTATCCTGAAGATGGCCTCAATGCAGGTACTTATTTGGCACATTTCTTAGATCAATTTGAATTTACGGATCAAGCGCATGCATTTATTGAATTTTTGGGAAATGGTAACCATCAAAATGTTTTTGGAGAAAAGTTGGGATTAGTGTTTCATGATGATATCATGGGTGATTTAACCATGAATATTGGCCAGATGAATTATTATCACAGTGCAAATAGTGATATTCGCATTCAATTTCGTTTCCCAATTGGGATCACAGAAACGGCTATTTTGACTCAAGTACAGCGGCATATCGGTGGGTTAAAGGCTAGAATTTTTAAAGAAGCTCAGTTTGGTAACCAGCCACATATGGTGGACTTAAAAGATCCTATTGTCAATGTGTTAGAAGAAATTTACGCTGAGCATACGCACACACAAAAAACGTATAAAATTTCCAACGGTGGTTCCTATGCACGGTTATTAAAACGAGGTGTGGCATTTGGTGGTCAATTTCCTGACGTGGAGATTACTAGTCATCAACCTGATGAGTATGCTTTACTAGATCATATTCCAAAGACACAGGCTATTTTTGCACACGCATTGCATGACATATCAAAATAAACTGTGATGAGGTTCAGTAAGTATGAGGTCCGTGTCAAACGTATTATGATCGTACCAGGTGGAAAATTTTGCGAAGTACTTGAAATTACTAGTAGTTTTGTAGTATCATTAATAACTGTGAATGCATAAAATTGCATGCACTCCTTGCAGCTTAGGCTGCCAGAGACCAAAAGGAGGAAATAAAACATGGCTATATCATACGAATTGACTTATATCGTTCGCCCAGATTTGGATTCAGATGCAAAAAAGACGCTTGTAGAGCGTTTTGATGGTATCTTATCTGACAATGGCGCAACAATTGTTAAGTCAGCTGACTTAACAATTGTTGCGCCATTGT